>ERZ837910.71-NODE-71-length-144727-cov-9.766327_pt1 | contig 144727 bp, 129 predicted proteins | sample MGYA00519940_ERZ837910 | MGnify/ENA primary metagenome ERZ837910 (study PRJEB31850, sample SAMEA3708825) | human gut metagenome | biome: human gut; feature: human-associated habitat; material: faeces | place: China | collected 2014 ... | reverse complement strand
AGCGCTGCGTATATAGCTGGCGCTTAGACCATAACGATGCAACTCCGAAAGGAAAACGAAGCACATCATCACTACGGGAAATGGAAAAGAAAATCCAGGCAGATCATTTCGAGCAGCTTGCAACAAATGGCGGGAATATGACAGTGCTGGAACTGGTTGAAAAATATACATCAACCAAAACTGGTGTCAGACCTACTACAGTGCCAATATATTCGAGGCCGTCGTAAAGCTGGTTTAAGGAAAAATCATATGTTTCAAAAAGTTTTGGAATTACTTCGTCATATGTTTTGGATTTTGAGCATGGGTGAACAAGCCTTGCATAAACAAGAGATGACATCATATCGAAAACATTAAAACGAAAATCAGTAGCCGTCTGCATCAGGTCAATGTATTTCTTGACCGAAAGTTTATCGTTGATATTTTTAAGCGGAAAATAGCCAATCAATTTTTCAGGAGATTCATCTGATATTTGAAGAGCTTTCTTGGTATTCTTCGTTGTCTGAAAGTCCTGATTCAACTGATTAACTTCTTCCTTAAAATGAGATATGGGATCATCAATCCCCTTTGCTTGTAATTCGTGGACATATCCAATCGGCTTATAAGATTTGTGAGCAGTGTGACCACGTTCCGGGTCATAAAAACTTTCGTAAATCTGAAGATATAATCCTTTTTTGTTCTTTGTTTTTTTTAAGAAATATGCCATAAAAATGCACCCTCTTATAGTACAACACCATAGCACTATAAAAGCAAGTATAAAATAAAAAATTTGTCAAGTTTTTTTGAATAAGAAAAAATATAGTGCTAAATACTAAAGACGGGAATAGTACAGTAAAAGAAAAGAATAGTATATTTTTGATTTGTTCAAATTATTTTATACTAGAGTAAAATAAATAAGAAGGAGGTTTTTTGCAATGAGCAAAAACAGGATTTACCGTGTGGCATGTAGTGTATTGCTATGCATATTGATGTTGGGGTCAATTTTAGTGCCAAGTAGTAGTGATAAGAGGAGTTCGGCGGCTTCGAGCAGTTTATTAAGTACGTATGGTTCTTTATTTGGAAGATCAGGAAACTGCGTATCATTAAGCCAGTTGCAGAATTCGAGTACATTGGCACACATTAAGTCACAGTACAACAGTATTACATTGGAGAATGAGATGAAACCAGACGCATTGTTGGGTTATTCTCCATCCTTGATTACAAGAGACTCCGCAAAGAATCTTGGATACTATGTATCCGGTTCCTTTACAGAATCCTATGTGCCAAAAATCAATTTTGACACGGTAGACAAAGTTTTGAAAATTTGCTATGAGAACGGAATTGGGGTTCGTGCTCATACACTTGTATGGCATAGCCAGACACCAGATTGGTTTTTCCGTGTAGGATATTCTACCAAATATGGTTATGTATCACAGGATCAGATGAACAAACGTATGGAGTACTACATTAAGACTGTTATGAACCACGTATACACAAGCAAGTATGGTAGTTGTGTATATGCTTGGGATGTAGTAAATGAGTATCTTCATGCAACAACATCCGGTTGGGAGAAGATTTATGGTGCGCGTACAACAAGACCAGCTTTTGTAAAACGTGCGTTCCAGTATGCATATGATTGTATCAAATACTTCGGTTTAACAAATAAAGTAAGTCTTTTCTATAACGACTTCAATACATACATGGAAGTAAATGATGTAATCACAATGATTAATTACATCAACTCAGATGGCAAGATTTGTAATGGTGTGGGTATGCAGTCTCACCTGTCAACATCATATCCAAGTGTGGCTTATTATACACAGGCAGTTCAGTCCTTTGTAAATGCAGGTTTTGAAGTACAGATTACCGAGTTGGATGCAACCAACAAAGGAGATCAGGATTTGGCAAATTATTTGTACAGTCTGATGAAGAATGTGATTAGTATTAAGAAAGCCGGAGGAAAGATTACAGGTCTTACTATTTGGGGACTAGCAGATGATGTAACCTGGATTAAAGGACAAAAACCATTGTTGTTCTCTACCATTGGAAATCCAAAAACTGCATATTGGTCTGTTCTTCAGGCGTATAAGGATTCGGGAGTGACTCAGGCAACTGTAACACCAAGCAGTTCAAGTTCTACTATCAGCAATGGCTGGTACTACATCAAGAATGTTAATGCACAAAAATATCTTCAGGTTAAGAATAATCAGGGAGGAAACAGCGTTAACGTTGAAATCGGAACTGGAACAGGTGTCCGGGGACAGAAATGGTATGTGACTAATACCAGTGATGGTTACTTCACATTGAAGAATGGTAATGGCTACATGTTGGATGTACAGTATGGTGCAAACAACGATGGCCAGAATATTCAGACATATTCTGCAAACAATGCAAATGCACAGAGATTCAAAGCAGTTAAGATTGGTAATTCCAATGCATATGGTATCGTTACAAAGATTTCCAGTGGTAAGAAAGCATTAGATGTATATAACTGGAGCAAATCCGATGGAGCAAATGTATGTCAGTGGTCATACTATGGAAATGCTAATCAGCAGTGGATTTTCGAAAAATGCTAAGATAGACCATAGAAAGAAGATCTTTATACAAAAAACCAATATATGGTGCAAAATGGCCGGGTGGACAAATGTTCATCCGGCCATTGCTCTTTTGGAGGTGGAGTCTTTGCTGATATCAAACATTTGTTAGTGTATAATTTTCATTGGCAAAAATAAGTAATTAAAAAGGGAAGAAGGAAATTCCCTCTTCCCAATCATACAGTTTTTCTTTATTATGTTAGTTGCGAAAAAAACAGATAAAGGAGACTGTATGATGAAATCCATTGTAGACGAAAACTTAGTATCTTTCAAGATGTTGGAGCAAAAAATATATGATTATGTTTGTGAACTTGGTCGCCTAATCACCCAGCAGGTCCTTGAATCCTATGATGCCAAGTTGGCAGAAAGCCGTGACAAAAAGACCTATCGAGGAAAAGGAAAGCGGAAAACCAGTATCAAAACCGTGTACGGTGAAGTGGAGTACAGACGAACGGTATATCGCACAAAAACCAAACAGGGAGAAACGGCATATGTCTATCTGTTGGATGAAGCCATGCAAATGGATAAGATTGGTCTGATTTCAACCAATCTTGCAGAAAAGATAGCAATGACTGTAACAGAGGCATCTTATCGTGTAACGGCAGAAACCATCAGCAATACATGCGGACAAACCATCAGTAGCAGTGGCGTCTGGAATATGATGCAGCGGCTGGGAGAGCGGATTGATGAAGAAGAACAGTATGCTGTAAAAGAAATGCACGCAGACCGGGCGCAAGGTGAAAAAGTCATTCCGGTATTGTTTGAAGAAATGGATGGTATATGGCTGCATATGCAGAATAGCAATCATCGAAAAATGAAAAAACAGGAAATGAAAGTGTTTACCATGTACGAAGGCTGGGACAAAGAGCAAAAAAAGCAAAGCAGTCTTGTAGAAAAAACAATGCTTGCCGGTATGGAATCCAGCCAGATATTTCATGAGAAAAGAGAGGCATTGATAGAGAAAAAATATAATGCGGATGAAATCCAGCAGAGGATTCTAAACGGAGATGGAGGGAGCTGGATAAGAGAAACGTATGATCCGGATGCCATCTTTCAGTTAGACCGCTATCATATCTATCAGGAGATATTGCGGAAAATAAGCGACCGTGATGCGCAAAGAGAAGCCCGAAAACTATTTGAGGAAGAAAAGATAACAGAACTTTTGGAGTTTATTTTGGTGTATGCGGACAGTGTGGAAACGACCGATGAAAAAGACAAAAGAAGTCAAAAGGCAAGAGAATTGTATCACTATCTCAATAACAACAAAGACGGACTGTTACCGTATCAAAAGCAGGGACGGAAGATACCAGAACCAAGAGAAGGAATCGTATACAAAAATATGGGTGTGCAGGAATCTCAAAACTGCACGGTCATTACCATGAGGATGAAACACCGCCGGATGAGATGGTCTGCGAAAGGAGCAAATAATCTGGCGAAAGTATTATGTTGTAAAGAGAATAAAGAACTTTGCAGTACAATAGAACGATACACAGATGGTTTAATCTTTCATGCCCGAATGAACGAGGTGATAGAAACATTAAGTGCAGCAAAAGCACCAAAAAAAGATGGAAAGGGAAATCCGTATGTAGACGTAATTAGAGGTCATGTATCGCTATTAGATGCGGCAACAAGTGCATCCAGGAAAGTATTCCGAGACGCATTTATAAGATAAGGAAAAACTGAGTTTGGCTGGCTTTGTTTGCGTCAAGTAATCCTTACAATCCTTTCAGTCTTCCCATGAAACACGGAACCTGAAAAAAGTGCCAATGATTACTTGACACAAACTGCAAATATGGAAAAATTGAAATGGGAGAAAGAATCTGATAAAATAAGATATTATGATAAATTAAAAGAGAAAACTATTTGAGGAGCTTTTAAATAAGGCAAAGGAATTTCAAGTTAAATTTAGTCGATTATACTGTATTTTAACATTTAATTTATGGTATTATATTAAAGTCGTACTAGTGCTTAGTTTTTTTATGGAAAGTGGGGAGATGCATTTGCCTCTAGAATACCGAGGTGTAAAAGTTGAAAAATTACACCTTTTTTTACACCTTTTGCGAAAAAAGAAATGGCAAAATATAAGGTGTAATGAGAAAAAATTAAAAATTATATATCGTTTCAATATTATTGATGTGTACAGAACTTTTGGATATTGAAAGGTATTAAAAGGATATGAGAAATTATGATTAGAGTATGTTTCATCTGCCACGGCAATATTTGCCGCAGCACTATGGCACAGTTTGTTTTCCAAGACATGGTAAACAAGCGTGGTCTTTCCGACCAATTTACAATTGATTCCAAGGCGACGAGTACGGAGGAGTTAGGCAACCCGCCGCACCGCGGAACCGTGCGCAAACTAAGTCAGGTAGGAGTGCCGGTTCTGCCACATAGAGCGAGCCAGTTAAGCCGCAGCGATTACGACAAATTTGACTACATTATTGGCATGGACACTTGGAATATGAAGAACATAAACCGGATTTTAGGCGGAGACTCGGAAGGAAAAGTCAGCAAACTTTTAGCGTGGAGCGGGGACGGAAGAGACATCGCAGACCCGTGGTATACCGGCAATTTTGACGAGACATATGATGATGTTGTGGAGGGATGCGAAGCATTTCTTACTTTCCTTTTGGAGAATGGTCTGTTATACTAGACAAGATAAGATAATAAAATGTATCAAAAAGAGCAGTGATTGATTCATTGGAAAGGAAGGATGACATGAAAGTACTGATGGTAAATGGAAGTCCTCATAAAGAAGGCTGCACATATACGGCGCTGAAAGAAGTGGCAGGTGCGTTAGAGAAATATGGCATTGAATCGGAAATTTTCTGGGTTGGTAATGGAGAAATTGCCGGTTGTATCGGATGCGGAGCCTGTGCGAAGACGGGAGAAGGATGTTTCCGCAAGGACGTTGTAAATGAATTTGTTGCGAAGGCCGGAGAGGCGGACGGATATATATTTGGTTCGCCGGTACACTATGCTGCGGCAAGTGGAGCATTGACATCATTTATGGATCGTGCGTTTTACAGCGGTGGCAGTAAAATGACCGGAAAACCGGCAGCAGCTGTAGTAAGTTGTCGTCGTGGAGGAGCGTCGGCGGCATTCGACCAGATTAATAAGTATTTTACCATTAACTGTATGCCGGTTGTTGGTTCCCAGTATTGGAATCAGGTGCATGGGGGCAAGGCAGAAGAAGTGAAGCAGGACGAAGAGGGAATGCAGACGATGCGGACACTCGGAAATAATATGGCATGGCTTCTTTCATGTATTGAAGCAGGAAAAGAGAAGGGGATTACATTCCCGGAGAGAGAACCGGTAATCCGTACAAACTATATTCGCTAATAATGCGTGGGGTTACACAAGAAAAATTTAGGAGGGCCACACATGAATATTTGGCATGATATCAGCAAGGAGCGGATTTCTTCGACCGATTTCATTGCGACAATTGAGATATCGAAAGGAAGCAAGAAAAAATACGAATTAGACAAAGAAACGGGATTGATTATTTTGGACCGTATTCTTTACACTTCGACCCATTATCCGGCGAACTATGGATTTATCCCGAGAACGCTCGGCGATGACAAGGACCCGCTTGACGTACTTGTGATTTGCTCGGAGGAAATTGAGCCGATGTCGCTGGTTCGCTGTTACCCGATTGGCGTTATGTACATGCGTGACAATGGGGATATGGATGAGAAAATTATTGCGATTCCGTACAACGACCCAACATACAATTACTATACCGACATTGAGCAGCTGCCGGAGCACATCTTTGAAGAGATTCAGCACTTCTTCTCGGTATACAAAGATTTAGAGAATAAGGAAACAGACGTCAAGGACTTTGGTGGTCCGTCAGAAGCAATTGCGGTTATTGAAAAATGTATTGCCAACTATGAGAAAAAATACGACGATAAAAAGTAATGAAACAATGAAATGGTTTATCATGCGATAAACAGTACGCATATGAAAAATCCCTGTCAATTTCGGGTGAGATTTTCACCCGAAATGACAGGGATTTTTTTGAATCATTAACAATTAACTTTCCTGCAAATAAAGAGCGTTTGCAGCAATTACTTTTTTCATGGCTTCCTCGCCCGGAGCACCGATGGTGTTACGTTTTTCTACGCATGTTTTCATCGAAATTGCTTCATAGATATCCTCTTCAAAAACAGGAGAAATCTTTTTATACTCTTCCAATGGAAGGTCGTCGAGTGGAATTTTCTTCTCGATACAAAGCAGTACTAACTGTCCGATGATGCCGTGTGCGTCACGGAAAGGAACACCGTGGTTGACTAAGTAGTCAGCGGCATCGGTTGCGTTTGTGAAACCGTGTTTTGCGCTGTCTTCCATAATTTCCTTATTAAACTTCATTGTGTCAATCATGCCGGTAAACAGTGCCAGACAGCCCTTTACAGTGTCAATGGCATCAAAGGTAAATTCCTTGTCTTCCTGCATATCTTTGTTGTAAGCAAGCGGAATTCCCTTCATTGTTGTCAGCATTGAAATCAAAGCACCGTATACACGACCGGTTTTTCCTCGGACAAGTTCGGCGATGTCCGGGTTCTTTTTCTGTGGCATGATACTTGAACCGGTGGAATAAGAATCATCAATTTCAACAAAACGGTATTCGTTTGAATTCCACAGAATGATTTCTTCGCAGAAACGGCTCATATGCATCATAATCGTCGAGAGAGCACTGAGCAGTTCAATGAGGTAATCACGGTCGGAAACCGAATCCATACTGTTAAAAGTAGGGCCGTCAAACTTCAAAAGAGAAGCGGTGTACTCGCGGTCCAAAGGGTAGGTTGTTCCGGCGAGAGCGCCGGCACCGAGCGGACAGTAATTCATCCGGTCGTAGATGTCGCGCAGGCGGCTTCGATCGCGGCGGAACATTTCAAAATAAGCCCCGAAATGGTGAGCAAGTGTCACCGGCTGAGCTTTCTGCAAATGGGTAAAGCCCGGCATAAAAGTATCAATATTTTCTGACATGATCCGGTGAATTACCACCATCAATTCTTTGAGCAAATCATTGATTTCAACGATTTCATCTCTTGTATATAATTTCATATCCAGAGCAACCTGGTCGTTTCGGCTGCGTCCGGTGTGAAGTTTTTTGCCGGGATCTCCGATGCGTTCAATCAGGTTTGCCTCCACGAAACTGTGAATGTCTTCGTGTTCCGCAGTGATTTCTAAAGCACCGCTCTCTAAATCATTCAGGATTCCCTGCAGGCCATCGACAATGGCATCTTTTTCAGAAGTAGTTAAAATCCCCTGTTTTTCTAACATTGTTACATGTGCAATACTTCCTAAAATATCCTGTTTGTAAAATTTCTGGTCATAGGAAATGGAAGCGTTAAAATTGTGTACTAACTGATTGGTCTCTTTGGTGAATCGTCCTCCCCAGAGTTTCATAAGTATCCTCCATTCTTAAGCCTGATAAGCAGGCGGTTATTTAATGTTACATCCAACAGATGTTCTCCCACAGCATCATAAACATACTATCATTTACAAAGAAAATTAGCAATAGAAAATTGACCGATTGGAGGCGGCGTGGTAAAATGAATATCAATGCCGTTGGAAATAGAAACGAAACGGTAAATTAGTTTAAGGGGGATATGGCAGATTGAAAAAAATAATAAAGACAATTGGCTGGACGCTGCTTGCCCTCCTTGTCTGTTACGGCTTGGAAGTGTTGTTTCGTGCCTTGTTTGGACTTGCGTTACATAAAGGGATGACAAAGCAGGAACAAATTCGAGTGCAGATTATGGCAAATTTTATTTTGAAATTGGTTGTATTATTTGTGTTTGGTTTCTGGTATGCCGTGCGGGAAAATAAATGGCATTACAGACCGGATTACCGCCCACTGTTTACGGTAAAACGTATCGCCGGTTTGACGGCGATTGGGCTGTTTGGGCAGTATGCGATTGGCATCACCGTTGGATTCTTGCGGTATCTTCTGCCAAACATATTTGCTTCCTATGACAATGTGAGTGAGATTTTAAGCCTGAAAAACGGTTCTCCGTTTGCTGTGCTGCTTCTTGTTGTTGTCGTGGGACCGATTGCGGAGGAACTACTGTTTCGCGGCGTGATTTACGGCGGACTTAGAACTTGTTTTCCGGTTGATGTGTCAGCACTTGTTTCGGCACTGATTTTTGGTATATACCATAAAAATATTGTTCAGGGATTGTATGCGGCTGCCTTTGGTATTATTTTGGCGTACATCTTTGAAAAAACACAGAGTATCTGGGGAAGCACCCTTATGCATATGGCATTTAATTTAAGTTCTTATTTAATCAGTGGAATCGGACAATGGTTTGCCTATCGGCAAATCCGGATTGCTTCTATCTGGTATGTGATTTTTTATGTACTTTGCATTGTGGTTGTGGCGGCAAGCATTTATTCGCTGCGCCGGCTGCCGAACCGATATGATGAAATTAGAAAAAGGAATGGAGATGTGGAAGGATGAGAACTTTTGCAAAATCAGATAAATTACATGGAGTATGTTACGATGTGAGAGGACCTGTTCTGGATGCGGCAAATGAGATGAAACGCCAGGGCACGGAGATTCTCCAGTTAAATATAGGAAACCCGGCGCCGTTTGGCTTTCAGGCGCCTTCGTGGATTTTGGACGCCATTCGCGATGCATTGGATGACCCGATGAGTCAGGGGTATAGCGAGTCCAATGGTATTGTTGAGGCACGTGAGGCGATTTTAGATTATCACCGGTCAAAGGGGCTGCCGAATTTGGAGATGAACCACATTTACATCGGAAACGGAGTCAGTGAAATGATTTCCCTTGCGATGCAGGGCTTGTTAAATGATGGCGACGAAATTTTGATTCCGGCACCGGATTACCCATTGTGGACGGCTGCGGCAAAATTGGCAGGAGGAACGCCGGTTCATTATATTTGCGATGAGAAATCCAACTGGTATCCGGATATTGCGGATATGGAGAAAAAAATCAATTCCAGAACAAAGGGAATTGTCATTATTAACCCGAATAATCCGACAGGTGCTTTGTATCCAAAAGAAGTGTTAGAGCAGATTGTGGAGCTGGCAAGACGCCATGAATTGATTTTATTTGCGGATGAGATTTATGACAGACTTGTTTTTGATGGCAAAACGCATACATCGATTGCATCTTTGGCACCGGATTTGTTTGTAGTAACGTTTAACGGACTTTCCAAATCAGACCGCATAGCGGGATTTCGCAGCGGCTGGATGGTGCTTAGCGGAGACTTGTCAAAGGGCAAAGGCTACATAGAAGGAATTAACATGCTTTCGTCCATGCGTTTGTGTGCCAACGTGTTAGCACAGCACGTGGTGGCACCGGCACTGAAAAACAGACCGGATGTTGACCCGCTTTTATTACCGGGGGGCAGATTGTATGAGCAGCGAAAATGCATCTGTGAGGCGATTGATGGTGTGGATGGTTTGTCTGTTGTTCATCCGGAAGCGGCCTTTTATATCTTCCCACGCATTGATGCAAAGCGTTTTGGAATTCAAAATGATGAGCAGTTTGTGTTAGACTTTCTGCGTGAAAAACATGTGCTTTTGGTACATGGCGGCGGATTTAACTGGGCAAATCCGGATCATTTCCGTATTGTCTATCTGCCGGAGGTGTCCGTTCTTACAGAATCTATGAAGAAGATGGATGAATTTTTGGAAAAATACCGCTAGGCTTGTCTTGCTTTTTAAAACAGTTTTCGGTATAATGAAATTAAGTTTGGAGATTTTTGTGAAAGGAGAAATAAGATGTCGGCGATGTATGTTCAGGATATTACAAATCGAACCAATCAGGCAGCAAGTGTATCGCTGTCCGCTTCGCATACAAAGACATCTATTACTCCGTTTCAGAAAGTGTTAGAAAAGGAAAATGCGTTGTATGCTACGGCTTCTGAGGAAAACACAGAAAGTTCGTCGCTGAAAAAGACGACAGCAAAGACGACAGAAAAAACATCGTCAGCATCAAAGACAAACAAAACGTCGAATGATACTTCCGAGAGTACAGGAAGCACGACGTTAAAAAGTATCTTTGAGCGGGCGGCAGAAAAATATGATATTTCTTATGATTTCTTAGTTGCCGTGGCAAAGGCAGAATCAGATTTTAACACAAAGTGTGTTTCCTCTGCCGGAGCACAGGGAATTATGCAGGTGATGCCGGAAGAACAGAAGGGGTTAGGAATCAAAGATCCGTTTGATGCCGAGCAGAATATTATGGGAGCGGCAAAACTTCTGAAAGCGCATTTGAAGAAATTTAACGGTGATTACACATTGGCGGCAGCGGCATATAACGCCGGCAGCGGTGCGGTGAAAAAGTACGGCGGTGTGCCACCGTATAAAGAGACGACAAATTACGTGAAAAAGATAAAGAAATTTATGCAGGAAGGTGTTACTGTTCCGAACCGCAAGGTTTCGACTACTTCCGATGCATATGAGGGAAGTGGTGCTTCTACTGGTGTAGAAGAGAAGAAAACAACGTTTCAACCGACTGATACGACTGCAGTAAAAGCGACGGCTTCAGATTTTGAAAAAGTTACGGTGGCAGTTGGAACCGGCGATAATGCGGTTACAATGACATATGGTGCTTATTTGAAATATTTAGAAATGGGGAGCACCGGCGTCGGTTGATGCGGCACTCCCTCATACAAGTTTAAGAAAGAAGATTTTGCATGGCAGTCTGATAGAGGATATCACTTTTCGACTGCCAGTTTTCGCATACTTTGATAGCATCTGTTTCCGTGGCAACGTCCAAAGACAGCTGCATGAGAACATGATTGCCGTCGCGCAGTGTACAGGTGGCGAGATAGGTGCCATCGTTTGTCGCATGGTAGTCACTTACTAAAGATGTATCATCAATGATTTCAAATTTGTGTTCTTCTAAGTAATGATTGATTTCGTCCCGAATTTCTCTTGATAAAGGAGCACCAAACAACTCTAATGTTTCGGCACCTGCTTCGGTCAGCGTGTAGTACGTTAAATGATAGGTGCTGTCCTCTTTGATTAAATCCGCTTCTAACAATTCCCCAAAGGCATTTTGTAAATTAAAATAATTTGTGTAGCCGCGGTCTGTGATGTAATCGGAAATCACGCCGGGCGGCAGTGGAGAATCTACTTTACTTAGTGTATATAAAATAATTAGTTTATAAATGGTAATTGAGCCATTTGGCATAGCAAATCCCTCCTTATTTCCCGTGATAAAATTTTCCCTGAAAAATATGTTCCTGCTTCATTTTTTTTTGAAGGGAGTTTAGAACCATTCGCTTGTTGGCACTCCACAGAGGAGCAATTAATAAGTCCTTTGGTCCGTCACCGGTCACACGGTGTATCACCATATCCGGTGGAAGAATCGAAAGTGCTTCGGTAATGTAGTCTAAATACTCATCCGGAGTCAGTGTCCGGAACATTTTATTTTCATAATCCAACGCTAAGTCGGTTCCTTTCAGTACATGCAAAAGCTGGAGTTTAATACCGTCACTTCCTATATCAGCAACATATCTTACCGTATCGAGAAAGTTTTCTTTTGTTTCACCGGGCAGACCGGCAATCACGTGAGTTACAACATTCACACCGATATTTTGCAGGTTTTTTACTGCTGTTTCGTATACGGAGTTTGGATAACCCCGCCGGATGTAGCGGATGGTGTCCGGATGAATGGTTTGTAAACCGAGTTCAACGGTCACTGGCATTTTTCTACAGCAGTCGGCTAACAGCGAGAGAACATCGTCTCCTAAACAGTCCGGTCTCGTTGCAATTGCAAGCGTGACAACGGATTCATGTGTCATTGCTTCTTCCCAAGCCGCCCGCAAAGTTTCAACCGGTGCGTATGTAGCGGTGAAAGATTGGAAGTAAGCGGTAAAATGATGCCCTGCGTTTTTGTAACGGGAAACATGGGCAATGGCTTCTTCGATCTGTTCGGTAATGCTTCCTTTGGTGGCGGCAAAATCACCGGAACCGCTGCCACTGCAAAAACAACAGCCTCTTGTACCAAGCGTGCCATCGCGGTTTGGGCAGGTGGTTCCACCAGCCAGAGAAATTTTATATACTTTTTCACCAAAACGTTTTTTGTTCTCGTAATCCAGAGAGTGGTACGGTTTATCGCCCCATTTTTCCATGATTAATCAGCAATATGTGCTTTTACGGCAGCACTTACAACATCTGCAACGCGTGGATCAAAAGCTTCCGGCATAATGTTATCTTCATTTAACTCATCTTCCGGTACTAAAGATGCGATAGCAAGAGCGGCTGCTAATTTCATTTCTTCGGTAATCTGTGTGGCACGTCCCTCTAGGGCACCTTTGAAAATACCGGGGAAAGCTACTACATTGTTGACCTGATTTGGGAAATCGGAACGTCCGGTTCCAACCACTTTTGCACCGGCCTTTTTTGCAAGGTCAGGCATGATTTCCGGTATCGGATTTGCCATGGCAAACAAAATACCGTCGCGGTTCATTGAGGCAACCATTTCCTCTGTTACGATTCCCGGAGCGGAAACGCCTACGAAAATGTCAGCGCCGACAAAGGCATCGGCAAGACTTCCCTCTTTGCCGGATAAATTGGTAACTTCCATCATTTCTTTCTGCATCCAGTTTAAGTCTTTGCTGTTTTTATTCAAAATACCGGATTTATCGCAGAGTGTCACATCCTTAAATCCATAGCGGAGTAAAAGTTTTGTGATAGCAATTCCTGCGGAGCCGGCACCATTTACAATGACTTTACAGTCCTCTTTTTCTTTCTTTACTACTTTTAATGCATTGATGATTCCCGAAAGAACTACGATAGCTGTTCCGTGCTGGTCGTCGTGGAAGACGGGAATGTCAAGCAGTTCTTTTAAGCGTGTTTCGATTTCAAAACAACGAGGTGCGGAGATATCTTCTAAGTTAATGCCGCCAAAAGCAGGGGCAATATTGACTACGGTTTTAATGATTTCTTCTGTGTCCTGTGTATCTAAACAGATTGGGAAAGCATTGACTCCGCCAAATTCTTTGAATAAAACAGCTTTTCCTTCCATAACCGGCATAGCGGCTTCTGCACCGATGTTGCCGAGTCCCAAAACGGCACTTCCGTCAGAAACAACGGCAACTGTATTTGACTTGATGGTATAGCGGTAAGCTTCTTCTTTGTTTTTTGCAATTACTTTACATGGTTCTGCAACGCCCGGTGTGTAGGCAATGGCAAGATCTTCTCTTGATTTTACCTCACACTTTGGTGTGGTTGTAATTTTTCCATTCCATTCTTCATGCAGCTTTAACGCTTTTTCACTCTGTGTCATAATATCCTCCATTCTATCTTGTACAAATCCAATAAACATATAACAATAATCATATCATTTTTCAAGGGCAAACACAATAAGTTTCTCTTGTACTTTTTATGGAAAATGGTACAATGAGGATAGGATGGCGCCATGGCGCTAAGGAAAGGAGAAAAAAGGATGACTTACGAAGAAGCAAAGCAGAAATTAATGCCTGTTGGTCAGGAACATTTATTACAATATTTTGAGGAATTGGGAGAAGAGGAGAAAAAGTCACTGTTGAAACAGATTGAAGATTTGGATTTGTCGCTTCTTAATTTGATTGAGGGCGGTGTAAAAGAGATACCAAAAGGAAAATTAGAGCCACTTGGCGCTGTGACTTTAGAGGAGATTGCGGCAAAGAGAGAGCATTATGAAGAAATCGGACTTCAGGCAATTTATGACTGCAAAGTGGGTGCGGTTCTTTTGGCAGGCGGACAGGGAACAAGACTTGGTCTGGATAAGCCAAAAGGAATGTTAAATGTTGGTGTGACAAAAGAATTATATCTGTTTGAACAGTTAATACATAATTTGATGCAGGTGAAAGAAAAAGCGAATGCATGGATTCCGTTATTTATCATGACAAGTGAAAAGAACAATGACGATACGACACAGTTTTTCAAAGAACACGATTATTTTGGCTATAACAAAGATTATGTATTCTTTTTTGTTCAGGAAATGGCACCGTCAGTAAGCTATGACGGAAAGATTTATATGGAAGGTAAAGCAAAACTTTCAACTTCACCAAATGGAAATGGCGGCTGGTTCTCTTCCTTGGCAAAAGCAGGTCTTTTGGATAAAATCGATGAACTTGGCGTGGAATGGCTGAACGTGTTTTCTGTGGATAATGTACTTCAGAAGATGGCTGACCCGGTATTCGTTGGTGCAACGATTGAGGCAGGCTGTGTGTGCGGATCAAAAGTAGTGGCAAAGGCAGACCCAAATGAAAAAGTAGGAGTTCTCTGTTTAGAGGATGGAAAACCATCGATTGTAGAGTATTATGAAATGACTGATGAAATGATTCATTCCAAAGATGAAAATGGACGACTGTTATACAACTATGGTGTTATTTTGAACTATCTGTTTAATGTAAAAACGCTGACAAAGATTATGAATGAATATATGCCGACTCATGTAGTGGAGAAAAAGATTCCATATATGGCAGAAGATGGGCAGATGATGAAACCGGAGGAGCCAAACGGTTACAAATTTGAACTTCTTGTTCTGGATATGATTCGAATGATGGACAATTGTTTATCTTTTGAGGTTGAGAGAGAACGCGAATTTGCACCGATTAAAAACAGAACCGGTGTTGATTCTTTGGATACGGCGAGAGATTTGATGAAAAAAAATAAAATTGAATTTTAAAAAGCGTGCAATTTAGCCCAAACACTACTTGACGAACCTTTTCTTATTCGTTATAATAAGGTTTCAGAATTATCGTAAAGAATCATTTGAAATTCGATTATCTGAAATTCGGGCGTTTGAGTTTGATTTCCTAATTATGAGATTGGATTAGTTAAGAGTGGTTGAGAGATGTATCAGCATTAGAAAGGAAGTAATGTATGGATTTTTCAAAAAAAACATTAGTTGAATTGCGCGAGATTGCAAAAGAAAAAGGTTTGAAAGGGATCACGGCATTGCGTAAGCCGGAGTTGATTCAGCGGTTGATGGAAGTTTCCGAGGAAACGAAAAGAGAGCCGGAGGTTATGCCGGAGAGAACGATGGAGAGAAAGCCGGTTTCCCAGAGAGCACCGATGGAACGTCAGACAAGACCGGTAAGACAAGACCGCATGGAACGGAATGACCGTCAGGACAGATACGAACGTCGTCCGATGCGTCGCAATGAAAATGGTTACGGCAACGGCGGTTACAGCAATAATTATAACGGCGGCTATAACAACAACGGTTATAACAGTTATAACAATAACTATGGCAGCAATAGTTATGAGCGGAACAATAACTACAGCAATAACAATTACAGCAACAATAACTACAGCAATAATAATTACAGCAATAACAATAATTATGGCAATAATAACTATAGCAGCAATAATAATTATGGCAGTAACAGTAACTATAACAGCGGTTATAACAATAATAGCTATAATAATGGCTACGAACGAAAAAATGATTCCTATAGCGATAGAAGAAATGACTCATACAGTGATAGAAATGATAGAAGAAATGATTCACACAGTGAGAGAACATATAATTCGCATGAAAGAACTTATCACTCCGAGAGACCGCAGCAGCATGAACGTGTGTCACAGTCGAACTATTATTACAATAATCGTCCACAGAAGTATCATGATGGAAGCGATGGGCTGATTTCGATTGTTAAAGATCGTCAAATTACGGAGGTACATCCGTCTGAATTGAAAGAATTAGACAGTGGTATTACGAAAAATGGTATTTTGGAGATTATGCCGGAAAATTATGGATTTATCCGCTGTGATAATTTCCTTCCGGGTGAAGATGATGTATATGTAGCACCACAGTTTATTCGTCGTTTTGGACTGCGTACCGGTGACATTATTGAGGGGAATTTAAAAACGAGAAACCAGAGTGAAAAGTTCAGTGCACTGTTGTATATGACAAAAGTAAATGGATATTCACCGACCTATTTGTATAATCGTAAAAAGTTTGAGGATTTGACACCAATTTTTCCGAATAACAGGATTCATTTAGAAACACCGGGAGCAGGAGTATCGATGCGTATGCTCGATTTGATTGCACCGATTGGTAAGGGGCAGCGTGGTATGATTGTTTCCCAGCCAAAAACCGGAAAGACAACCTTGTTAAAACAGGTTGCGAAAGCAGTTACGACAAACTATCCCAAAATGAAACTGATTGTTCTTCTGATTGATGAGAGACCGGAGGAAGTTACGGATATTAAAGAGTCGATTGAGGGCGAACAGGTAGAAGTCATTTATTCTACATTTGATGAATTACCGGAAAATCACAAACGTGTATCGGAAATGGTAATTGAGCATGCAAAACGCCTTGTGGAAAGCGGCGAGGATGTAATGATTCTGTTAGACAGTATTACACGTCTGGCAAGAGCTTACAACCTGACCGTAACACCGAGCGGACGTACCCTTTCCGGTGGCCTTGACCCGGCGGCGCTGCATATGCCAAAACGTTTCTTTGGTGCTGCACGAAATATGCGTGAAGGCGGCAGTCTGACGATTCTTGCTACGGCGCTTGTAGATACCGGAAGCCGTATGGATGATGTTGTATTTGAAGAATTTAAGGGAACCGGTAATATGGAACTTGTATTAGACCGCAGTTTATCGGAAAAACGTATTTTCCCTGCGATAGATATTCAGAAATCAAGTACACGCCGTGAAGATTTACTGTTAGACAGTGAAGAACAGGAAGCAGTAGTCAAAATCCGAAAAGCACTTGGCGGTATGAAAGCAGAACCTGCCTTAGAGCAGATTTTGAATTTGTTTAAACGAACCAAGGACAATAAGGAATTCATTGAAACTGTTAAAAAAATGCATTTATAAGTAAAAAGTGCTTGCAATTAAAGGTGGAACATGATATAATGAGCAAGCAGTTTTTGAGCAAGACAATTATCCTTTTATATATAAGGAAAATACAAGTAGTGAGGTGAAATGAACATGAGAGAGGGAATTCATCCGGAATATTATCAGGCAAAAGTGATTTGCAACTGTGGTAATACGTTTGAGACAGGCTCAACAAAAGAAGAGATTCACGTTGAAGTTTGTTCTAAGTGCCATCCATTCTATACCGGACAGCAGAAGTCGGTAGCAGCTCGTGGTGCAATCGATAAGTTCAATCGTAAGTATGGCTTGAAATAGTGGATTGAGAATGTGGGCAGAGTCGGCGTGACTCTGCCCTTTTTTCCATATTTAATGAAAGGAGAGTATTCATGAGGTATTCAAAGCTTGGCGGTCAGGCAGTCATCGAAGGTGTGATGATGAAGCATGAAAAAGAATATTCGGTTGCCGTCCGTAAACCGGATGGTGGAATTGAAGTGACGAAAAAAGCGACATCGAGTATTCGGGATAAGTACAAAATAGCGTCTCTGCCGATTATCCGTGGAATGGTGATATTTGCTGAGTCTTTGTTGACGGGAATGAAAACATTAAATTATTCGGCTTCTTTTTTTGAAGAGGAGGAAAAAGAGGCGAAAGAAAAAAATGAGAAAAAAGAAAGCCTTGTTATGGGGCTTGTTATGCTGCTTGCCATTGTGCTGGCGGTTGGAATCTTTGTGATTGTTCCATTTCTTATTTCCGAAGCATTGAAACGCCCGGTGCCTTCGCCTCAATTGCGTGGATTGATTGAGGGTGTCATTCGTGTGGCTCTTTTTGTTGCTTATGTGAAACTGATTTCTTGTATGGAAGATATTAAGCGTGTGTTTATGTATCACGGGGCAGAGCATAAATCGATTAACTGCGTGGAAAATGGCAAAGAATTAACGGTGGAAAATGTTCGTATGCAGACGACAGTTCACAAACGCTGTGGAACAAGTTTCCTTTTGATTGTTATGTTTGTCAGTATTTTGTTTTTCATGTTTATTGTAGTAGGAAATGTGTGGCTCCGTATGGTGCTGCGTATTTTATTGATTCCGGTTATTGCAGGCTTGTCTTATGAATTCATCCGCTATGCGGGAGAGCATGATAATAAAGTTATTAATGTGTTAAGTAAACCGGGACTTATGCTGCAGAGTCTTACAACAAAAGAGCCGGATGACTCGATGATTGAAGTGGCAATTGCGGCGGTGGAAGCAGTATTTGACTGGAAAGCCTTTCTTGAGGAAGAAAAAACAGAAAACGAAGAGGAACCGGTAGAAGAGGTTGAGGAAAAGGTTGAGGACGAAATCGAGATTCTCAGCATTGATGATGAGGATGATGGAGAGGAAGATGAAATTTTGAATGCTCTTGACCGTTATTTTGAAGCACCGGAACCATCGGACGAAGAAAAGAAGGAATCAGACACATGACGTGGCAGGAACTTTTAAACGAAGGCGAAAAACGATTATCGAAAAAAGGTGTACCGGAGGCAAAATTAAATGCATGGTATTTATTTTCGGATTGTTTTGAAACGTCAAAGAGCGGTTTCTTTTTAAATCAGGAGTTGGAGACTGAAAGTGAGAAAACCGAACGTTTTCTTGCACTGATTGCGAAACGGTGTGAGCGGATTCCGCTCGAATATCTGTTAGGTGAAACGGAGTTTATGGGACTTCCTTTTTCAGTTAATGAAAATGTCCTGATACCGAGGCAGGATACTGAGTGTTTGGTAGAGGAAGTGCTGAAAAAATGCGAGGAAGCAGATGTGCTTGATTTGTGTACGGGTTCCGGATGCATTGGAATTAGTCTAGGAAAACTTGGCAACTGTAAGAGTGTAACGCTTTCGGATATATCGGAGGGAGCACTTTTTACAGCGAAGGAAAATGCGGGGAGAAATCAAGTGGATGTCACTTGTATTCAGAGTGATTTATTTGCGGATATCGAAGGTACGTTTGATGTGATTGTATCGAATCCGCCATATATTGAAAGTGATGAGATTTTGATGCTGATGCCGGAAGTAAGGGATTATGAGCCAAGACTTGCCTTAGATGGCAGTGCGGATGGTCTTTTGTTTTATCGGTGCATTATAAAAGAGGCACCGAAATATTTAAGGAAAAACGGTTATTTGTTCTTTGAAATTGGCTGTGAACAGGCAGACGCAGTAAGTGGACTGATGGAAGTGGCTGGGTTCAAAGAAATTACAATAAAAAAAGATTACTGTGGACGAAACCGGATTGTGTTTGGTTTACAGACGGAAATGGTTCGTTAGGAGGAAGCATATGTTTGACAAATTAGAAGATATTTTGTTTCGTTATGATGAAGTGCTCAAAGAATTAAGTGAGCCGGAGGTGTTAAATGACGCATCGAGATATCAGAAACTGATGAAAGAACAGTCAGATTTGGAGCCGATTGTGGAAAAATACCGCGAATATAAGGAGACAAAAGCGGGGATTGAAGATAGTTTGGCGATGCTCGAAGAGGAAACTGACGAGGAAATGAGAGAACTCGCAAAAGAGGAACTCAATGAGTGCAAAGGGAAAATTGACGACATTGAGAATGAACTTCGCATTTTGCTTCTGCCAAAGGACCCGAATGATGATAAAAACGTAATCGTGGAGATTCGTGCCGGTGCCGGTGGCGATGAGGCTGCGTTGTTTGCTGCTGATTTGTATCGTATGTACTGTAAGTTTGCAGAGGCAAACCATTGGAAAGTGGATACAATGAATTCAAATGAAAATGGCATCGGTGGATTTAAAGAAATTGTTTTTATGATTAATGGAACCGGTGCATATTCAAAATTAAAATATGAAAGTGGCGTACACCGTGTGCAGCGAATTCCGGCGACAGAGTCCGGCGGACGAATCCATACTTCGACAGCTACTGTGGCAATTATGCCGGAAGTGGAGGAAGTGGAAGTGGAATTGGACATGAATGATTGTAAATTTGACGTGTTCCGTGCCTCCGGAAACGGTGGACAGTGTGTCAATACGACAGATTCAGCGGTGCGCTTAACTCATATTCCGACCGGCATCGTTATTTCATGTCAGGATGAAAAATCACAGTTGAAAAATAAGGATAAGGCGCTGAAGGTGCTTCGTGCGAGACTGTATGAACTGGAGCGCGCCAAAGCACACGATGCGGAAGCGGAGGAGAGAAGAAGCCAGATTGGTACCGGAGACCGCTCGGAGAAAATCCGTACCTACAATTATCCACAGGGAAGGGTAACGGATCACCGAATTAAACTTACGCTTCACAAGCTGGATTCGATTATCAATGGGGATTTGAATGAAGTTATTGATAGTTTGATTGCTGCGGATCAGGCAGCAAAACTGGCAAAAATGAATCAGAATTAAGTAAAAAGGAGAGGGGATTATGACACGTACGAAATTGTATTCGGAACTTTTTAACAGATATAACCGCGAACGAAGACAGTTTTTTTTAGATTGCAGGGAAGAGAGTGGCAGACAGAATTTAAGAATGTTAAGAAAAATTACGATTTTATTGGTGCCATTTATTTTGTTTGCATTTTTCTTTACGCCATTTTTGGTTCGTGGATGGACTATTTCGTTACCGTATTATGTATTGTTTGGATTTGTTGTTTTGACAGCAGGAATTTCAATTTTTTATGCTTCGAGACCAAAGATTTATTATCGTGCGGCAAATGCAATTTGTACATTATTTATACTGGGGATGTTTATAATAACCGCATGGATTGACATTTTTCCGTACCGTAATGTCCCGGCTAGTTTTGTGCCGCTGTTACTGATTGTAACACCAACGGTATTTGTTCTTCGCTTTCGATTGATTATACCATTAATGGCAATTGTTGATTTGGTTTACTCAATTGTTACTCTTTGGTATAAAGTTCCACGTATTGCTCAATCTGACGTCTTTACGGCATTTATTGGATTGGTGCTCGGTTATATGATGACACTTACGATTGTGCAGCTTCGAATCCGTGATAATAATGCGAAGCGTGAGTATCAGAGACGCTGTATGGTAGACCCGGTTACGGGAATTTTGAATAAGTTTTCATTTGAAAATTCTCTGCGTGACACTTTAAATGCAAGGGATGAAACACATGAATGTGCACTGCTTCTTGTTGATATTGATAATATGAAGCGTATGAATGATGAACTTGGTAAACTTGTCGGCGATATGTTTTTGGAAAATGTTGCGGAGTTTTTGACAAGTATTTTTCGTGGCTCGGATATCATTGGACGTGTTGGCGGGGATGAGTTTATGGTTTATGTCAGAAACTTAAAGAGTGAGGACTGGCTGGCTGGAAAATGCTCCCGTATTCAGCACGAAATAAAAGCAATATCGAATGAGAATGGAAATATCAATATGACTTGCAGTATCGGAGCTGCTGTAGCAGGAAAAGTCCCAGTTTCGTTTGAGCAGATGTATACGCAGGCGGATGACTCGCTTTATAAAGCAAAGACACGTGGTAGAGGTAAATATGTACTGCATTATGTCCATAAGGAAAGGGAAGTGATTCATTAATGAAGCGTTTCGGCAGGAAAAAAGAATTTACAACGACGAGAATTATAGCAGTTGGATTTTTTGTTGCTATTGTAATTGGAACATTTCTTTTAATGCTTCCGCTTTCTTCGAAAACAGGAAAAGTAACGGGAATTGTGGATGCACTGTTTACTTCGACTACATCGGTATGTGTGACCGGCCTTGTGACGGTGCCTACATACGCACACTGGAGTCTGTTCGGACAGGTTGTGATTGCACTTTTGGCGCAGGTTGGCGGCTTAGGTGTAATTACGTTTACCACGATGTTTATGTTGATTCTGCGCCGCCGGATTGGCATGAAAGAAAGACTTTTGATTCAGGATGCGTATAACCTCGATACGATTCAGGGGCTTGTTGTTTTGGTGAAAAAAATTCTAAAGGGGACCCTTGTCGTAGAGACAGTGGGTGCCCTTCTTTATATGACGGTGTTTATTCCAGATTACGGTTTGGCGGGAATCTGGTATTCCGTTTTTAATGCCGTGTCCGCATTTTGCAATGCCGGGATGGATGTAATCGGACCGGATAGTTTGAGCCGTTATGTCGGAAATCCGGTTGTGAATATTACAACAATGGGGCTGATTATTTTAGGAGGACTAGGTTTCCCGGTCTGGTGGAATGTATTGGATGTTATGAAACAGGGAAAACGAAAACGCCGAACCGGAAGGGAATCTTTACATTATTTATCGTTAAATGCAAAACTTGTACTTTTTATGACAGCTTTTTTGATTGTGGTTGGTGCTATTTTGATATTAATTCTTGAATATCAAAATCCGGCAACACTTGGTCCTTTGTCTTTTTTTGATAAAATTCAGGCAGCTTTTTTTCAGTCAGTAACGACAAGAACGGCAGGATTTTGTACCATTTCACAGTCAGGGTTAAATAAGTCGACTGCCCTTGTGTGCTGTCTTTTAATGTTTATTGGCGGGTCACCGTCCGGTACAGCGGGAGGAATCAAAACAACGACGATGGCGGTACTTGTATTAACGGTTGTTTCTATTATTAAGGGGCGTCGTGATACGGAAATGTTTGCACGGAGAGTCAGTGATATGGCGGTGCGCCGTGCGCTGTCGATTTTTGCCGTGAGTTTCGGTGTAATGTTAGGAGCTACAGTCATTTTAGCGGCAGTTCAGCCGGGCAATTTTATTGATTGTCTGTATGAAATTGTTTCTGCCATTGCGACGGTTGGATTAAGCAGAGATTTTACCCCGCATTTGACTACGGTGTCGCGGTTAATTATTATAGTAACAATGTATATTGGACGAATCGGTCCGATTTCGCTTGCCCTGTTTTTTAACTCCAAGCGCTTTGTGAATGTAAAAACGTACCCGAAAGAGCGGGTTTCTGTTGGATAGGAGGAATACGATGAAACGAAAAGAATTTGTTGTGTTTGGTGTTGGTGATTTTGGTATGTATGTTGCGAAAACCCTTGCCAATTCCGGTGCTACCGTGATGGTAGTGGATAAAGATGAGGAGCGGTTAGAGCAGATTGCTTCGGAAGTGACGCATACAATTTGTGCAGATGCCACAAACCCGGAAGCGGTAAAACAGTTAGGAATTGGAAATTACGACGGTGCGATTATCGGCATCGGACGGAGTTTGGAGACCAGTGCCCTGATTACGATGCAGTTAAAAGAATTGAATGTGCCATTTATCATGGCAAAGGCATCCACTGATATGGAAGGAAGAATTTTGAGCCGTATCGGGGCAGACAAAGTAATTTTTCCTGACCGTGCAATGGGAATCCGTGTTGGCAACGATATTATGAATGGTAATTATTTTGAGGCAATTGAACTCTCGGATGAATATAGTATTGTGGATATGGCAGTGCCGTCAAACTGGGCGGGAAAAACATTGGAGCAGTTAAATATCCGCTCGCGCTATGGCATCAGTATTATCGGTATCCGCGGATTGGAAGAGACCAATGTAAATCCACCCGCGTCGTATGCGCTGCACCCACAGGATGTTTTAATTGTATTGGGGCATAATACAGAGATACAGAAGTTACGGGAGATGAAAGAATGATTGAATCAGCAGCAAATGCAAAATTTAAGCGCATCCAGAAACTGATGAAGCAGGCAAGAGCAAGAAAAAAAGAAGGTGTCTTTGTCGTAGAGGGATGGAAAATGGTGCATGAGGCTTTGCAGAGAGATTTGGTACAGGAATTGTACTGTGATGAAAAAGAAGAACAAGCATTAGCCAAAGAACTGGCAAAACTACAAAAACGTCCGGTGATTGAGGTACTTAAGACAACGCTATTTAAGCAGATGTCAGACACCGTAAATCCACAGGGTGTTTTGGCGGTTATCACAATGCCGTCCTATGACAGGGAGCAAATGATTTCCTCAAGTGAATGTAAACTTCTCTGCCTCGAAAACATACAAGATCCCGGCAATTTGGGAACAATGTTTCGGACAGCAGAAGGGGCCGGTATGTCGGGTGTTGTTTTGTCATCCGGCTGTGTAGATTTGTTTAATCCGAAAGTTGTGCGCTCGACGATGGGAGCAATGTTTCGTGTCCCGTTTTATATCTGCGAGTCAATGAGCGAGGAGATGAAACAGCTGCAAAATCAGTCATTTCACTTTTATGCCGCTCATTTACAGGGTAAGAAAAACTTCCGCGAGGAAACGTATGATGGACGCATCGGCATCTTAATCGGCAACGAGGCAAATGGACTGAGTGATGAAGTCACCGCCCTTGCCGATAAAAAAGTAATCATTCCGATGGAGGGCGAACTGGAGTCGTTAAATGCAGCAGTGTCGGCTGCGTTGTTGATGTATGAGGTGCAGCGGAATAAGCAGCTATAGTTTCCGTAATTTAGTACAAAAAGTTTGTTCCTCATGGGCCGCTCTCACTCGTTGAGTTGCGTAGCGGTATGGGCACTGAAACTACCAGTGCCACATACCGACGCACTCAAAACCCATGAGCCCCAAAACTTTTTGTACTAAATTACTGGAAATTATAGAAAGCTAGCCGTAAATGCTAGACGTGAAAGCATTCTGAATTGGTAAGCAACTTGTTTTGAGGCAACATTTAGATAGAGTACAGCGAGAGTTATTTCGCCTTCGGTTGCTTACACTATTGGTAGCAGAGGCATTTTGGAAGACTTATTCGGTATTCCAGTGATTTATGAAGAAAAGATTGTGTAAAGAGGCAGCGGCCAACTTATTTAGGATTCCGGTGATTTATGAAGAAAAGATTTGTATGGCGTGGGTACAAATGCGCAAGTATGAGACATGCGTAGTTTGCATGTCGATACTTCTGCGTATTTGTCTAGCGGGAGCGCCCACGACATGCAAACTTTTCGAATAGAATACGGAAACTAAAAAAATTCCCACCCCCACCCCCACGCCACAAACAAAATCTGTTAAAATTTTGACAAAAACCTAATTTTTTAGTATGATAAGGAGAAACAGTGAATAAAATGAAAGGGAGGATTCGAGACGATGTTGACGATTTTTTGGCTTGTACTGGTAGCCATTATGTTGGTAATTGAGATTTTTACACTGGGTCTTACGACAATTTGGTTTAGTCTTGGCGGCGTGGCAGCGGCAATTGCAGCAGGACTTAACAGCCCTTTGTGGTTACAGATTGTTTTGTTTGCCGGCGTGTCGGTTGTGGTTATGGTTTTAGTTCGTCCGTTTGCTGTAAAAGTGCTTGATAAAAGTCGTGCCAAGACCAATATCGATGAACTGCCGGGGCAGAAAGCGGAAGTCATCGAAACAATTGATAATGCAAAGGGAAGTGGCACGGTACGTCTTCGTGGTGTCGAATGGATGGCACGCAGTGTAGATGACACGGTGATTGAAGAGGGAAAGGTGGTAACGATTCAATCGGTTTCCGGTGTCAAGTTACTGGTAAAAGAGTGATAAAAACAGCGCAAAAGCGCGGAATGGAGGCATATTATGGGAAATGAAATGGAGATTAGCCTAGTACCAATTATTATTATTGTAATTGTAGCAATTTTGCTTTGTGTACTGGCATCTTGTATTAAAATTGTGCCACAGGCACAGGCGTTTATTGTTGAAAGACTGGGCGGTTATCAGTGCACTTGGTCGGTTGGACTGCATTTTAAGGTTCCGATTATTGACAAGGTAGCCAGAAAAGTTCTGTTAAAAGAGCAGGTGATGGATTTCCCGCCACAGCCGGTAATTACAAAGGATAATGTAACGATGCAGATTGACACCGTTGTATTTTTCCAGATTACGGATCCGAAGCTTTTTACGTACGGGGTGGAAAATCCGATTATGGCAATTGAAAATCTGACGGCGACTACACTTAGAAATATCATTGGTGATTTGGAATTAGACCAGACACTTACGTCACGTGAGACAATTAATACGCATATGCGTTCCAATCTGGACATTGCGACTGACCCGTGGGGAATCAAAGTAAACCGTGTGGAATTGAAAAACATCATTCCACCGAGAGAAATTCAGGACTCCATGGAGAAGCAGATGAAGGCGGAGCGTGAGAGACGTGAATCTATTCTTCGTGCGGAAGGTGAGAAGAAATCGACAGTCCTTGTAGCAGAAGGTAAAAAGGAGTCTGCGATTTTGGAAGCGGAAGCAGAAAAAGAAGCAGCAATCCTTCGCGCAGAAGCAAAGAAAGAAGCAATGATTCGCGAGGCGGAAGGTAAGGCCCAGGCGATTGCAGAGGTCCAGAAGGCGACAGCAGAAGGCCTGAAATACTTAAATGAAGCTGCACCGACGGAATCGGTTCTGACTTTGAAGAGTTTGGAAGCATTTGAAAAAGCAAGTGACGGCCAGGCAACCAAAATTATCATTCCATCGGAAATTCAGGGGATTGCAGGACTGGCAAAATCCGTGATTGAAACATGTAAAGAAAAATAACACAGAGAAAAGAGTGAAAAAAATGAATTTACAAGGAAGAAATTTTTTGACGCTAAAGGATTTTACATCGGAAGAGATTCGCTATTTTCTGGATACAGCAAAAGATTTGAAGGAAAAGAAGAAAAATCATGTTCCGATGAAAGAATTTGAGGGACGAAATATTGCCTTGATTTTTGAAAAAACAAGTACGAGAACACGTTGCTCATTTGAAGTCGCAGCGCATGATTTGGGAATGGGTGTGACATACTTAGATCCAAGTGGTTCCCAGATTGGCAAGAAAGAAAGTATTGCGGATACGGCACGTGTGCTTGGACGTATGTTTGACGGTATTGAGTACCGTGGCTTTGGACAGGAAATTGTTGAAGAACTGGCAGAGTATGCCGGTGTGCCGGTTTGGAATGGACTGACGAATGAATATCATCCGACCCAGATGCTTGCCGACCTTCTTACCATTGAGGAGCAGTTTGGACATTTGGAAGGAATCCGTCTGACTTATATGGGAGATGCCCGTTATAACATGGGAAATTCTCTGATGATTGCGTGCAGCAAGATGGGAATGCATTTTACTGCCTGCGCACCAAAAGAATATTTTCCAAATAAAGAACTGGTTGCCTTGTGTGAGGAATATGCAAAAGAAAGCGGTGGCAGCATTACTCTCACAGAAGATGTAAAAGAGGGAACAAAAGATGCAGATGTTCTTTATACCGATGTATGGGTTTCTATGGGTGAGCCGGATGAAGTCTGGAAAGAGAGAATTGAGGCATTAAGTCCTTATCAGATTAACAAAGCGGCAATGGATAATGCAAAAGATAATGCTGTATTTATGCATTGTCTGCCGGCATTCCATGATTTGAAAACTAAGATTGGAAAAGAAATCCATGAAAAATATGGATTGACGGAAATGGAAGTAACAGATGAAGTGTTTGAAAAATATGCTGACGTGGTATTTCGCGAGGCAGAAAACCGCATGCACACAATTAAAGCGGTTATGTATGTGACACTTCCAAGGTAAAGCAACGAAAGGAGCCAATATGAGCAATAACTTAAACGCCGGATATCGAAATGAGTGGTTACATAAGATGGCATCGGTGTGTGAAGCGAGCAGCACCATTGACTCTACTCTTTATGAAAAATATGAAGTAAAGCGCGGACTCCGTGATTTGAATGGACGTGGTGTATTGACCGGCCTCACAGAAATTTCAGAGATTCAATCAACAAAAATTTCCGATGGGGTACAAGTTCCCTGCGATGGTAAATTATTTTATCAAGGCATTGATATTGAGGAGATCGTGGATGGGTTTCTATCTGAAAAACGGTTTGGATATGAGGAAGTTGTGTATCTTCTGATTTTTGGAAAACTGCCGAATGAATCTGAACTGGAAGAACTCAAGGACATGTTAGCCAATTATCGTCAAAGCCTGCCAACCAGCTTTGTACGTGATATTATTATGAAAGCACCAAGTGTTGACCTTATGAATACACTCGGACGAAGCGTTCTTACGTTATATTCTTATGACGACAGAGCAGACGATATTACTACGGAAAATGTGCTGCGCCAGTGTTTGCAGTTAGTCGCACTGTTTCCGATGTTTGCGGTATATGGTTATCAGGCGGCATGCTATTTCCATGAAGGAACCAGTTTCTTTCTGCATCCGCCAAAAGCGGAGTATTCGACCGCAGAAAATATTCTGCATATGCTTCGCCCGGACAGCAAATTTTCACCGTTAGAGGCAAAAATTTTAGACATTGCCCTCGTGCTTCATGCAGAGCATGGCGGCGGTAATAACTCGACATTTACGGACCATGTAGTAACCTCATCAGGAACCGATACTTATGCGGCCATTTCGGCAGCACTCGGTTCGCTGAAAGGACCAAGACATGGTGGAGCAAATAAAAAAGTATCGCAGATGTTTGACGATATGAAAAAGAAAGTAAAAAACTGGGAAGATGAGGACGAAGTAGAATCGTATCTGATTGCCCTTCTGAATCAGCAGGCATTTGACCGTGCCGGTTTGATTTACGGTATGGGACACGCGGTGTACTCAATTTCTGACCCGCGTGCGAGAACGTTCCGCAAATTTGTCCAGAAACTTGCCGATGAAAAGGGGCTTCAGAAAGAATTTGCCCTTTACAATCTGGTCGAAAAACTGGCACCAAAAGTCATTGCGAATGAGCGTCATATTTATAAAGGTGTTAGTGCAAATATCGATTTTTACAGCGGACTTGTATATAGCATGCTGGGGATTCCGCACGAGCTCTATACGCCGATTTTCGCAATTGGACGTATCGCCGGCTGGAGTGCGCACCGTTTAGAGGAACTTGTCAATGCCGGGAAAATCATTCGTCCGGCTTATAAAGCAGTGGCAAAACATAAACCATATACACCGTTAAGTGAACGGGATTAGGAGGTTTTCCATGCAGGAAGAACAGATTTTGTGCGCGTGCAGTGCCTATGAGCAGAAATATTATTTAAATCCGCGTTATGCATCGCTTCCATCCGCGATTCAGGATGAACTGCAGATTATGGCGGTGACGATGACGGAAGATGTCGGCGGTGTATTTACCATGGAATTTGATGAAGATGGCTCCCTTTATATGTCTACTACGGCAAAGGAAAATGATTTTTTCTATGATGAAATCGGAAGCCATTTGAAAATTAAGCAATACCGTGTAAAATACGCAGAACTTTTAGAAAATTTAGAGACTTACTATAAAACATTTTTTATTGACGGAGTGAACGAATGAAATCATTTACTCTGAATGGGGGCTATTATGTTACTGGCGATTGATATCGGAAATACAAATTTGACATTTGGACTTTTTCAAGGAGAAAAAATTCTGCATAAGTTTCGGCTGACAACCAGTCTGCCGAGAACTTCCGATGAGTTTGGTGTCCAGATCGTGGAGCAGTTATCCCACAAAGATGTGTCCGCGGACGATGTTGAGGATGTCATTATCTGCTCTGTTGTGCCAAAGATTATGTATTCTCTGACAAGCGGTGTAAAGAAATATCTTGACTGTGATCCGATGATTGTGGGAAATGGAACAAAATCGGGTATCCGCATTGCAACGACGAATCCGATGGAAATCGGAGCAGATCGTGTCGTGGATGCGGTCGGTGCTTACTTTTTGTATGGCGGGCCGGTGTTTGTCATTGATTACGGCACGGCTACGACATATGATTTGGTGACGGAAGACGGCGCGTTTGTTGCAGGTGTGACAGCACCCGGTATAAGAATCAGTGCGAAAGCACTTTGGAGCAATGCAGCAAAACTTCCGGAAATTGAAATTATAAAACCGGAGTCGATTATGGCGAAAACCACGATTACAAGTATGCAGGCAGGACTTGTGTATGGAACGATTGGACAGGCGGAATATATCATTGACAAGTTCCGTGAAGAATCGGGTTATCAGAATATGAAAGTTGTGGCAACCGGCGGGCTCGGACGCATTATTTCAGAGGGCACCGATAAGATTGATATTTATGATTCAGAGCTGACCTTACAGGGCATGCGTCTGATTTATGAGAGGACGAAAAAGAGTGAAGATGGGAAGTAACAAACTGAAAATCGGCAATGTAAGCTTAGATGGCAATATTGTATTAGCACCAATGGCAGGGGTTACGGACCTGCCATTTCGTCTGCTTTGCAAAGAGCAGGGAGCGGATTTAATCTGCACAGAAATGGTGAGTGCAAAAGGCATTTTTTATAATAATAAAAATACCGAGGACTTACTTCGGATTGATGACAGGGAACGTCCGGTATCGCTGCAGTTATTTGGCTCAGACCCGGATATTATCAGTGAGATGGCAAAAAAAATTGAGCATCGGAATTTTGACATCTTAGATATCAATATGGGGTGTCCTGTGCCAAAGGTTGTAAATAATGGCGAGGGTTCTGCTCTCCTTAAAAACATTCCGCTTGCGGCAAAAATTATCGAGAAAACGGTAAAAGCGATTGACAAACCGGTGACGGTGAAATTTCGCAAAGGATTTGGTGCAGACGAAGTGCAGGCTATTGAGATGGCAAAGGCGGCGGAAGCAGCAGGCGCAGCGGCTGTGGCAGTACATGGCAGAACGAGAGAACAGTATTACAGCGGAAAGGCTGACTGGGAAATAATTGCCAAAGTGAAAGATACGGTGTCAATTCCGGTCATTGGAAATGGAGATATTTTTACGCCGGAAGATGCCAAAAATATGATGGAGCAGACAAATTGCGACGGTGTGATGATTGGCCGCGGGGCACAGGGGAATCCGTGGATTTTTCATCAGATTAAGACATATTTAGAAACCGGAATGGTACCGGAAAAACCCCCTTTTTCCGAAGTGTGCCGGATGATTCTGCGCCATGCCAAAATGCAGATTGAGTGGAAAGGCGAAAAACGCGGCATGCGTGAAATGCGAAGCCACGCGGCGTGGTACACCGCGGGTTACCCACATTCTGCTTCTCTGCGGCGTGCAATGAACACGGTGGAGACATATGCACAGTTAGAGGAACTATTTTCCATTTAACAGAAAATCACAACTTTATGTCCGAATTATCAAAGTATGAACACAGGCTGTTCATACTTTTTCTTTAGATTAAAGGTAGAAAATGTAAAGAATACGATGAGCAGTATGACAAGTTCCATGAACGACATGATTGATACCGTTTCCATTGCGATTGCGTTTATCGCCGGCATTTCCCTTTTAGTAGGCGGAATCGGCGTTATGAATATTATGCTTGTTTCAATTACCGAGCGTACCAGAGAAATCGGTACGCGCAAGGCGCTTGGCGCAAAGAACAGCTCCATCCGCCTGCAATTTATTATAGAAGCGGTTATCCTCTGCTTGCTGGGAGGCGTCTTTGGGATTATCTTAGGATTTATTCTCGGAGCCGTCGCCGCTTCCCTCCTAGGCTATGCGGCATCTGCTCCGGTGGCTGCCATCATTGGTTCCGTTGTATTTTCCATGATTATCGGCGTGTTCTTCGGTTACTATCCGGCGAACAAAGCGGCGAGACTTGACCCGATTGAAGCACTTCGGTATGAGTAGAAAATAGAAAATCATAAAAAAGAAAGTCATATTTACTTGTTCTTACAGGTAGATGTGGCTTTTTTTGAAGTAAAAACCGACCAAATGTGGTATTCTTTTATCTAATAGTTGTAGTACTTAATTTCAAGGCCTTGGAAGAAAGGAACATACCATGGACAAAAAACTTGTGTTACAAGCGAAAAAGCACGACAAAGAAGCCTTTGTGAAACTGGTGGAGAATTATCAGGTAAGTATGTATAAGACTGCAATTGCTATTTTGCAAAATGACGAGGATGCGGCAGATGCCATACAGGAAACGATTCTTATCTGCTGGGAAAAAATAGGTTCTTTGCGAAATGCTAAATATTTTAAAACGTGGATGACACGGATTTTAATTCACCGGTGTTATGCGATTTACAATGAAAATAAGCGGACGGTTACGGCAGACAATTTTCCGGATGTCATGGACTGCTCGGATAAATACGGAGAAATCGAGTGGCAGGAAATGCTTGGTTTTCTTAATGAAAAGCAGCGTATCGTTGTGGAGCTTTATTACGGGCAGCAGTTTAAGGTCCGGGAAATTGCGGGAGCACTGCAAATTGGACAAAGTGCGGTAAAAAGCAGGCTGCAGTCAGCGAGAAAGACTTTGGAGCAATTTTATGAGATTGGGAAAGAAGCATCACCTGACAGCGACGGACGCTTATGAATTGGAGGGATTTATTATGGATAGATTTACAAAATGGCTTGGCAATATTCGGAGAACGGATGAGGTGCCGGATGCGGTAAAACAGACGGTTTGTGATACTTTGCAGAATCTGCCGGATGCACCGGAGAGAAAAATTGAAAAACGCACGTGGAAACGTCTGGCGGTGGCAGCTTGTGTTGTTATTTTGATATGCGGCAGCGTGCTTGCGGTAAATCCGTCACTTGCGGCAAATCTTCCGATTCTTGGAACCATTTTTCAAAAGGTAGAGAAGGGAGTTATTTACTCCGGTGAGTATAAGGATGCGAAAAAGATTACACAGGAAAAGGAAAACCATTTAAGTGCACAAAGCCAAGGAATCAAACTGACGGCGTCGGAAGTTTACTGCGATGGATTTTCTGTGTATGTTACGATGAAAATGCAGGCAGAGCAGATGGATTTTTCAAAGGAAGGAAATGGAATCTGTGTGAAAGCACAGTATAGTTTTGGAAAACAGATGTCAAAAGAAGATTCCGACATTTTGATGGATGGAAAATGTGTTGACAAGCATGCGTTTATCGGAATGATGAAATTTGATAAAGAGGATGTCATTAAGAAAGACGGAACTCTTCGGATTCGGATTTTGACGGTTTATCTTCAGGATAAAGAGCAGTCTATCTGCGGTTCATGGAATTTTGAAATCCCGTATACGGTTTATAAAAAAGGGAGTAGAGAGATTGCAGTCAATAAAAAGCTAAACAGTCATTTGGCAGTAAAAAGTGTGTTTGTTTCCCCTTATCAGATTGTTGTGTTTACAAAGGAGAGCGGAGTCGTGCACAGCCAGATTGCATTGTTTGATCAGAACGGCGAGAAGATTTCTTTTGAAGAAATTGGTGAGAAAAAAGGTCCATGGGAGCAGAAAATTTATGCAAGGAGAGGGCGTGTGATAACGAAATTGTATGGTTATGTCACAACGGCAGATAACCTCAAATTGTATCGCGCAAAAACAAGGAAAGAAGCAAAAAAACTTTCCAAGTATCAGTTTTGTGTGGATATTTTGTAGGGGGAATTAAGAAGTAAACTTGATAGAAAGTGAGGCAGCGAATGAAGAAAATAGGTATAGCAGTCATGATACTGGCGGTAATAGGAGTGGCGGTTGCCGCAGGTGTTTTTGTCACAGGGCATCCAGAGACGACAAAAGTAGAACAGAAACACGAAAAGATAAAAAAGGAAGGAAAAGCGTATGCCGGCAAATACCGGATGAACATATTGCTTGACACCAACAACAAGGTTCTTTCCGGAACGGTCCGTGCGACACTAAAAAATGCGACCGATGATGATTTGAAGAGTATTTGCGTGCGCAATTGGGCAGCCGCTATTTTGCAGGAGAAAACGAACCAGAAAAAGAAAGTGTGCAAAACTGAGATAACCTCCGCAAGAATCGGAGGACATATTTTGCAGATTGATAAAAAAGAAGATGCGTCAGTTCTTTATTTATCCGATAAGAACCGGGTTTTAGCACCGGCCCGCGAGTGTGTAACTGTTGAATTTTCATTCCGCACCGAGATTCCCAAACAGAAAAACCGATTTGGCTATATCTCTTATGACGGGCATGAAATGTATCAGCTTTCGTTTTGTTTTCCCTGTATCTCTCGCTATCAAAAGGGGGCGTGGAACGAAAATCCTTATGTGGGTGACAACGATGAGACGTATGTGTATGAGGCAGCAGATTATGAAGTTACATTCCGGCATCCGAAAAAATACACGATTGCAGCAACCGGCACGCAGCACTCTGTGCAGGATGGAACAACGATTACCGGCAAAAAGTTAAGAGAGTTTGCAGCGGTTTTGTCGGATGATTTTTGCCGGCTGGATGCGAAGACCGGCAGTACAACGATTTCAATTTTGGGACCAAATTATGAGAAAAATCAGAGCTATTACAAATATTCCATGCAGCTTGCGAAAGAGGCAGTCCGCATTTTTTCGGAAAAAATAGGTTCGTATCCGTTTTCACAGTTAAAAATCGTGCATTGCTTTATGAACAGCGCGATGGAATATCCGGGGCTTTGTATGATTGGCATGCCGGATGTGAAGGACTTTCGCAAAATTAACAAGAATTCTTACGGGGGACTGGAAGCGCATGTTCCGCATGAAATCGCTCACCAGTGGTTTTATGCTGCAATCGGCAACGACTCGTACAAGGAGCCGTGGCTTGACGAGGGCTTTTGTGAGTTCTGTGAAGACGTGTTATTCCCTTATTATGCAAATAAAAAATTACAGAAAAAACTGTGGAGCGACAAGTATTCCACCCGCAAAGACATGGACCGATGGTTCCGAAAAATCGTCATCCCCCAGTCCTCCCGCACCAAAGCAATCAACCGAAGCGTAAGCGATTATCAGGACAAGCCGGACGAATACTCAAACTCTGTTTACGAGGGCGGCAAACTATTCCTGTATGAACTGTGGAAAACAATGGGCGATAAAACATTCTTTCAAATGCTGCATAAATATTATCAGACATATCAATTTCAAATCGTAACAACAGACGACTTTTTGAAAATTGTGCGGTCGTATGGAACGGATAAGAAAGTTGAAAGAATAATAGGGAGATACATAGAAGAAAAGTAAATATGGAAAAGGTATTTGTTGAAAATCTTTTCAGTATTCCAGTAATTTAATAAAACAGCTTTGTGAACCCGTGGGTTTTGAGTACGTCGGTATGAGGCACTGGTAGTTTCAGTGTCCATACCGCTACGTACTCAACGAACGAAAGTGCCCTCGGGACATAAAGCTGTTTTATTCAATTACGGAAACTGAAAAATTCCAACAAACCCTTTCTGCATCAAAGTTGATTTTTTCCTCCAAAATGAGTATACTTACGTTATAAACTTGAGAAACCATATCTCAAACCAAGGAGGATGCCAAATGAAAATCAAGAGGATTGCACACCGCGGTTTCAGTTCGGAGGCGCCGGAAAACACGCAGGCGTCATTTGCAATGGCGGTAGAAGGGGATTTTTATGGCGTGGAATGTGATATCTGGAAATCAAAAGATGGCGTTTACGTTGTCAGCCACGATGGCCATTTGCGCAGAATGTGCGGAATTGACCGCTGGATTCCCCAGATGACTTTTGGGGAAATAATCAGCTATCCGGTGACAGCGGGGAAAAAGAGAGAGGAGCATCCCTTACAGCATTTGATTTCTTTTTCACAGTATTTGTCCATTATGGCGCGGAGTGAAACGATTCACCCAATTGTGGAATTGAAGATGGATTATACAACTGTAGAACTAAGAGAAATCGTTGATTTGGTAAAACAAAAGGGACTTCTTGAGCGAACGGTTTTTATCAGTATGCACCTTTTGGCACTATTACGTTTGAAAGATATCGGAATCCCGGCGTCAAGGCTTCAGTACGTTTATGGGGCAGTTGGCGGCAACAAGTGGACGAAAGTTTCGGATGAGCTGATTGCATGGCTTACTGAAAATGAGATTTCACTCGATTCGCGTTACACGCTTGTTTCCAAAGAGGATGTGGAAAAACTTCACAAGGCGGGGCTTTTTGTCAATGTCTGGACGGTGAACAAAGAGGAAGAAATGAAGCGTCTCTTGGATGAAGTTGGTGTGGATATGGTAACGACCGAATACTATTTTGAATGATTGGAGGGTGATTATGAGTTTATTAAAACAGTTGAAATGGAATTTGATTTTGCTCGCAGTAATTTTTATTGCACTTGGTATTGTCTTGATTCTATGGCCGGGGGCAACGATGAAAACGATTTGCTATCTGCTGGCGGCGATGCTTTTGGCAATAGGAGTGGTTTCTCTTATTAATTATCTTCGAAAAGACATCAGTGGAATTATTTACCGCTATGATCTTGTCGTGGGGTTGTGTGCAATCCTTGGCGGAATTCTTGTGATTGTGAAAGTGGACAAACTGACGGATTTGATTCCGGCGGTGCTTGGTTTTCTGGTAACGATGAGCGGTATTATGAAAATGCAGAATTCGGTTGACATGCTTCGCCTCGGACATGGTACATGGCACGTGGCGTTTGCGATGGCAATAGTAAATATTGTTGCCGGGATTGTGCTTTTGATGAATCCGTTTGAGGCGGCGGAAATATTGATTATGTGCATCGGAATTGCTTTGGTCTACAGCGGTATTACAGATTTGTATGTGACGATTTCGATATCGAGAAGATTAAGTAAAATAAAGACAGAAATCGTAGTAGCAGAGGAAGATTCCGAAGAATAAAAAGACTGGAAAAGGAGATTACTATGGCGCAGTATCATTCATTATCAAAGGAGCTGCAGGAGCGGATTTTAGAGGACAGGGAGAAACATAAGAAAAATCCGTATGCATTTCCGGATGAGAAAATCGTGAGACGACGCATGGACCACGATAAGGCGAATTTGTGGCGTCCGGCGTTTGTGCGGGATGTGGAGAAAATTATGCATGTGCCGTATTACAACCGTTATTCGGATAAGACGCAGGTATTTTCCTTTTACCAGAATGATGACATTTCAAGGCGTGCCCTGCATGTTCAGCTCGTGTCACGCATCGCAAGAAATATCGGCAGTGTGTTAGGCCTCAATGAAAGTTTGATTGAAGCCATTTCTCTTGGACATGATATCGGTCATACGCCGTTTGGCCATGCCGGCGAGCGGATTCTGAGCAGTCTGTATCAGGAGCATACCGGGCGTTATTTTAATCATAATGTACATAGCGTCCGCGTGCTGGACGATATGGTGAACTGGAATATCAGTTTGCAGACCTTAGACGGAATTCTTTGCCACAATGGCGAATTGGAATTAAAAGAATACCGTCCATGCGAGATGTCTACCTTTGTAGAATATGATAAAAAGGTGGAAGCGTGCTATGTCGATGAAAATGCAATCGGCGAGTTGATTCCGTGCACGTTAGAGGGCTGCGTGATGCGTATCTGCGATATTATTGCCTATCTTGGTAAAGACAGACAGGACGCAATGCGCCTCAATTTGCTAAAAGAATCACCATTTACCGCCGGTGCGATTGGTACCAGCAACGGTGAAATCATCAATAATTTCAGTGTCAATATTATCGAAAACAGTTATGGCAAAGATTATTTGAAAATGGATGAGGAATATTTTGACGCTTTGCGGCAGGCGAAAAAAGAAAATTATGAAATGATTTATAACAATAAGTCGCTCAACGATTTATATGAAAATGAAATCCGCCCAATGTTTGGTGAATTGTATGAGGAACTTTTGCGTCAGGCAGAAAGCGGAGACAAATCTTCTGTTTTTTACCGCCATCACATGGCATACATGGAGAAAAATAATTTTTATGTCAAATCCCATGTCAGAAAGCCGTATGCCGAGCAGGAGAAAAACCAGCTTGTCGTCGATTATCTTGCCAGCATGACGGATGATTATTTTATCGCACTTTACCATTATTTATTTCCAAAAGGAAAGCATGATGTCAAATTTGTCGGGTATTTTGATTTGTAGGAGTTTTCATTGACCCCATAGGATGTTTCGTGATAAAATGTGTTAGATACTAGGGTAAAAAGTACAAAAGGCGTTCGTGCCCACACGAAAAGGCTTTTACACAATATTATTAGAATCAAATGAAGAAGGAGGAAACTAATTTTGAATAAGGAATTAGTCATCGTATTGGACTTTGGCGGTCAGTACAACCAGTTAGTTGCGCGCAGAGTCCGTGAATGCAATGTATATTGTGAAATTTATTCGTATAAAACGGATTTAGCAAAAATAAAGGAAATGAATCCAAAGGGCATTATTTTGACCGGCGGACCAAACAGCTGCTATGAGGATGGTGCTCCTTCTTATGACAAAGCATTATTTGAAATGGGTATTCCGGTACTCGGCCTTTGCTACGGCGCTCAGTTGATGATGCACGTGCTTGGTGGAACGGTGGAGAAAGCACCGGTTCGTGAGTACGGAAAAACCGACGTTCATGTAAATACCAATTCAGCATTGTTTACGGATGTCAGCAAAGACACCGTATGCTGGATGAGCCATTTTGATTATATTTCTAAGGTGGCACCGGGATTTGATATCTGTGCACATACGGCAGATTGTCCGGTGGCAGCCGCTGAAAATCCATCGGAGAAATTGTACGCCATTCAGTTCCATCCGGAAGTGCTTCACACCAAAGAGGGAACGAAAATGCTTTCCAATTTTGTTTACAATGTATGTCATTGTTCCGGTGACTGGCGCATGGATTCATTTGTTGAGCATCAGATTAAGGCAATCCGTGAGAAAGTCGGCAATGGCCGCGTGCTCTGCGCTCTTTCCGGTGGTGTTGACAGTTCGGTTGCAGCCGTGCTTCTTTCCAGAGCTATCGGCGACCAGCTCACCTGCGTCTTTGTAGACCAGGGACTTCTCCGTAAAAATGAAGGCGATGAAGTAGAAGCAGTATTCGGTCCGGACGGCGACTATGATTTGAATTTCATCCGCGTCAATGCGCAGGATCGTTTTTATGAAAAATTAGCCGGTGTCGAAGAACCGGAGAAAAAGAGAAAAATTATTGGCGAAGAATTTATTCGCGTTTTTGAACAGGAAGCAAAAAAAGTAGGAGCCGTTGATTTCCTCGTGCAGGGAACCATTTACCCGGATGTTGTAGAAAGCGGCTTAGGCGGTGAATCCGCTGTCATCAAGAGCCACCACAACGTTGGCGGCCTCCCGGATTACGTTGATTTCAAAGAAATTATCGAGCCTCTCCGTGACCTTTTCAAAGATGAGGTCCGCAAGGTCGGTCTCGAACTCGGCATTCCGGAATACCTCGTATTCCGTCAGCCATTCCCGGGTCCGGGTCTCGGAATTCGTATCATCGGTGAGGTAACCGCTGAAAAAGTCCGCATCGTGCAGGACGCAGACGCAATTTACCGTGAAGAAATTGCAAAAGCCGGTCTCGACCGCGACATCAACCAGTATTTTGCTGCCCTCACAAACATGCGCAGCGTCGGCGTTATGGGCGATGAGAGAACGTACGATTATGCCGTTGCACTTCGTGCCGTGAAGACCATTGATTTCATGACCGCGGAAAGCGCAGATATTCCGTTTGAGGTGCTGCAGACCGTAATGACGAGAATCATAAATGAGGTTAAGGGAGTTAACCGGGTATTCTATGATTTGACTAGTAAGCCGCCTGGAACGATTGAGTTTGAGTAAGTTGTAAGCAGTGCAGTCGTAACCCGAAAATCATATGTCGAATGCTTGCATTCGTAAAGATGATTTTTCGGGTGAGACTATACGGCGTCAGCCGTCATGAGGATGGAGCGAAGCGGAATCCGAATGGGCAGTGCGGGGGAAAAAACAGAATAGGAATCCAATAGATGAGAGCATTCTTTAAGAATCCTGCGCAAAGTAATATCTAAAATAGTGCGTAGTTATATGTATAAAAAGATTGCTGAAAGTAGTGAAGAGAAAAAGGTATAGCAGAAATTATTTATTAACATTATCAAGTAGGGGAGCAAGAATAAAATTGGATAGTAATGATTATGAAGAGAAAATTCGTGAGCTTAGGGTTGCATTAAACAGAATTCCTAAATATATGGAGAGTCATGAATTTAAAAAGGCAATAGAAGACACGCAGAGAGTGGGAGCTGTATTAGAAAATATGGTTGTGGCAATTTCTCAAAGTGAAGCGGTTAAAGCCTTTGGTAGATTAGCTGAGCAATTAAGTAATATTAAATTACCACAGCTTTCAGAAGAGGCGAAAGAAGGGTTAGGAAATTACCATTATTTGAATAAGTTGGAAAGCTTACAATGGCCATTATATTTTGTGTTTAATAAAGACCTTATGCAAGAGTTAGCTCCGTATAGAAGTATAACAGAAGAGAATAAAGACGAAATAAGTACGATTGTTTATGAATTTTGTACTGCTGAATTTATAAATGGACTGTATATGGCTTGGAATAATTCTAGTGTAATGGATAAGAAAAGAATTCCCATTTTGCAGGAGGCTATCAGTTTATATAATGGTAGATTATATTATGGTTGCGTGTCAATCTTAGTATGTCAGCTTAATGGAATTATCACAGACATATATAATATGCAAAGACAATATGGGAAAGATTTTGATTTAGAAGATGTGAAAATGGCATATCAGAGTTTTAATCCACAAAAGGAAGTTCCGACAAGAATTAAGAAGGATAGTGAAAGGACGCAATTATTGTGGTTTATATCAGATGCTGAAGAAGGACTTATGTATTGGATTAAATCAATAGAATACATATATAACATTATTTTAACCTCTGAGGACAGTATGAATCAAAGTAGTCATCCATGTAGAAATAAGATTTGTCATGGAATACAATTAAACTTTGGAACAAGAGAGCATGCATTAAAAAGTATACTTACTATAGATATGATGATTCGATTAGGAGAAAATCTCAAGCACATTAATGAGAATAATGTAGAAAACCAGGATGCCTAAAAGAGTAAGGGGAATAATAAAGTGGAACTTAGTGCAAAGCGGAAGAATTATAATTATTCAGGAGAGGAATGATGTAAATGGATATAAATAAAATTTTTCGTGCAATTTGCGAAGGAAAAGAATGGATTTTTAGTGGAATTGGTGTAGAGATATTGAGCTTTATTAGGAAACATATAATTAGTAGAAAAAAATCTGGTGATAATTCAGATATATATATAGCACAATCTAAAATGCACGACAATAACAATGCGTCAGATGGAAATATTATTACAGGTAAGAAAAATCAAATTATTCAGAACGATAATAGTAGCACAATTTCTGTAGATGGAACTGGTAATGTGGCTGGAAATGGAAATAGTGTTATAAATAATTTTATTTACAATGAAAATGACAATAATACGAAAGAAAATGCTAATTCTTGGTTTTCGGATAGATTTAAGGTTTTTCTTTCACTTCTGAATGATGCAAGAAGTAGTGAAAAAGAATATACCGTTGAATATATAAGTTCGCTTATTGGACTAAAGAATGTAGGAGATTTAAAAGTTTATTTGATTCAATGTAAAGAACCTGACGATCAATTTAAGAAGAAATTTGTTAAGCTATTTGGAGTAAATGAGGAATGGATGGTGCATGGTAGAGGGGAATATCCGTTTGCATCTAATATCATTTTTGGGGGTAATAACCCAATGGATATATTGAGAAGAGATGATTTAAAAGATATCAACAAATTTATTGTTGTTATCGGTGATGTCGAAGGAAGTAAACAAGCCTGCATTATCAGACAAAAAAATGAATTATGCTATGAATTATATCCTAAGTATTTTATATTGAATTCAAATGTAGGTGGTACAGGAACAAAGAATTTGGTTGAGTTCTACAGATTTTTGCGAGAAGCTGGTAGGATAAAAAAGCTTGACGATAATGCATATTTTGCTAGCGAAGAACAAATGAGTCAATTAATGTCTGGTGCAGTCTGTCCAAAGAAGGTTGAGAGATTTAAATTGGCAAGTTGTTTTATTGATGACTTTATGTGTATAAATGAATCTGATATAGATAGAAATAAAAAAAATTGGGGTGAGGAGTTTATTTTAGTACAACAAAAAATTGCTGCAAATATTGAGAATTATGACAGAATCAATCAGGAGAGTGATTTAAAACTCATTAAGAAAAATCTTGGAGAAGATTCTTTGGATAAAGAGGAAGGTGCTAGTTGAAATTGAGAAGTTTGATGACAGTGGTAAAGCAAAAGGCAAGATGTACAAAATAAAATAATGCGTTGCTAAAAAAGAGGGAAAACATAATTTTAAATTAAGAAGAAATAGATCGGAGGAAGAACGGTGAAGGATATGGTTGAATTTGTTGAAGCCATTATAAGAAATGTAAAAATAAGTTGGAGTGGTAAGATGATAATAATATTTCTACTTGCCCTTCTTTTTGTTGGCATATGGATTTTATGTAAATATGCAAAAGCGAAAAGTACAATAAAAGAAAATTTCAAAGAGTTTTGGAACGATTTAAGAGCATTAAAAAGATGCAAAAAAGCGATGTTGGGAGTAGGGGGGATTTTATTCTGTGTAGTTGTAATTGGAACTTGTTACTGGTTCAATAAGTCTAATTTGTATCAGGAAATTGCTATATTGAACAACCAGAACGAAGTTATATATCCTATTGGCGTAGATATCCTAAATGAGAGGAAGGTAGGGGAGTTTACTTTTTTTACATATAATGTGACAGAAATGATGGAAAATGATGTTATTACATATCCAGCATTATATAAATGGAAGGAAGGGAAATTAGCAGAGCGTATAAGCGAAGGTGCTTGCCCACATTTTGAGGTGGCAAAAAATAGTGTTATATATCTAAATTCCACATTGCCAGATTCTTCTCATGGGCAGTTATATGTTACTAGACCAGATGGAATGAATGAAAGAGTTATGGGAGAGGAACTATATGATTTTTCGATTGATGAAGAATATATTTATTTTACATATTGCTTTGATACAGTTGGCGTTGGATTAGAAGGACATGCTTTACATAGAATGGACATAAATGGCGATAATATAATTACGGTAGCTTATGAATTATCTAGTCCGAATTTACAGGGCAGTCATTATAACGTCAGTATAGAGGATGGATGGGCAATATATCAAAACTATAAAATACAAATTGGAAATCCGGCAGATGGATTAGAAAAGGTGATTTTATTAGATGGCACAAATAAAGATTGGATATATTATACGTCAAATAGGCTAATAAAAGCTAAGCCGGACGGAACCGAGCAAGTGGTTTTAGATGATGAAAATGATTTTTGGTATCAAATAGATAAAATTGAAAGGGGATGGATATATTATCAAAAGGGAGATGATAAATATAAAATAGATATTAATGGAAACAATAAAAAGAGGATAGAGCAACACCTTAAATGAATAATATTGCCATACCATAGCGAGATATACCGTTAAAAATAGGTGGGTTGTCTTTAAAATTCATATTTTCTTAAATACAAGAATACACTAGCAATCCTACGAACTAGAGAAACTCCTTCATCTCCTCCTTGCAATTAAGCCATAAGATGTTTACAATGTTGATAAAGGATTATCTGAAACGGAGGACAAGTTATGCAAAGGGAAAAAATGCAATTAATTCGAGATGGCTTGGAAACAGCATATGTAAATGGTAATACGGCATCCGAATTATTATATAAACCAAACTTTGTTTCAAATAACCACAATGAGGGGAAAAAGGTTTTATCGGTCATTGAGGATGAACTTTTAAAATGTGACAAGTTTCAAATCAGTGTTGCGTTTATTACGTTGGGAGGGGTGACGCCGCTACTCCAGACATTAAAAGAATTAGAGAAAAGAGAAATCCCAGGTGAGATTTTAACCTCTAATTATCTTGATTTTAGCGAGCCGCAGGCATTAGAAAAATTGAATTCTTTAAAAAATATTCGGATTAAAATGTATGACACAAATTCGGCGAAGAATGGTTTTCATACGAAGGGATATATTTTTAAAGAGGAAGAAGTATATCGTATTATTATTGGCAGTTCCAACATGACGAGTGCTGCACTTACGACAAATCGTGAATGGAATACAAAGTTAGTTTCTACTTCACAGGGAGAAGTGGCTGAGGACATTCTGAAGGAATTTGATGAGTTATGGAATTCAGAGTATGCGCTTGATTATGATGTTTTTTATGAAGAATATAAGCAGAGATATGAAATTATAAAAGAACAAAGGAAAATTGCAACAGAGCGAAATGTCACCTCTCTTGAGAGATACAAATTAAAGCCCAATAGTATGCAGGTTCGATTTATAACGAATCTTAAAAATATTTTGCAAAAAGATGAGAAACGTGCGTTGTTAATTAGTGCTACGGGAACGGGAAAAACGTATGCTTCTGCGTTTGCTATGCGTGAACTTGGATTTAAACGTGTCTTATTTATTGTGCATAGAGCGTCATTGGCAGTCAAGGCGAAGAAGTCTTACCAGAGAGTGTTTGGCAATTCGGTATCAATGGGATTGGTTGGTGCCGGTTATTATGAATATGATAAAGATTATGTATTTGCGACTGTAGAGACGTTAAATAAGGATGCGCATTTGCAGCAGTATAAAGTGGATGATTTTGATTGTATTATTTTAGATGAAGCGCATCATAGTTCCGCCAATACATATCAAAAAGTGATGAATTATTGTGTCCGTTTCACTATTTTGGAATTACGGATTTATCCGTTGTTCAGGATACGAAATCAAAGAATTTATCTCACGAAGAGTTTAATAAGTTGATTTGTGATGAACGCGTAGAACATATTTTGGAACAAGCAAATTATTATGGTTACAGTGGTGAGCGTGTAAAGGGTTTAGTTTTCTGTAGCCGCAAACAAGAGTGTCAACAATTGTCGGCAAAATTTAATGATTTAGGGTATCGAACAGTTGCACTTAGTGGAGATGATTCAGAGGAAATCCGGCAAAATGCGTTTGAGCGTTTGGCGATGGATGAGGAAAATGCAACAGACAAAGAACCATTGGATTACATTTTCTCGGTGGATATATTAAATGAAGGTGTTGAAGTTATAGAAAGAAACAACAAGAAATGCCGTATTTATGCGGCTTAGAGGGCAATATATACATTCCGAGATTGAAAAAAATGTGATTTTTTGATACAAAAAGTAATGCGCATATGTGTATTTACTGGTAAAGTTTAGACTAATGCGCAAAATCCCCGGTTGTGTTTGCTGGAAAGTTGTATGTGGAGACTGTGCTTTTAGCAGGAAAAAATGTATATAAAACTCCGATTTTAAGAGGGGGTAGAAAATTCGTGGGCGCCTAAAACGTGCGCCGGAATAGTATAAGTTTCAAGATGCGCGCGTATAGTTTGCCTTCCTATTTTTAGAAAAATCACAAAATGTCCAATTATAATTTTTTGGTCATTTTTGATAATGTCAATTTGACTTTTGTATTAGCCAAACTCATTTGTTACAATTTCATTAGAACATCAAACGAGCAGCTTGCCAATAGTGTTGGAAGGCTAGAGATATAGAAAGGCGGTAATAAAGCATGATTATTGATGGAAGTATTTTACGTGATTACAGAAATGAAAATAATTTGACCAGAGATGATTTGGCCAAGATGGTTGACCTCGCCCCAAAGACAATACAAAGAATTGAAAATGGCGAGCCTACAAAGGAATCTACTATAAAGCTGATTGAAGAGGCGCTTGGAATCAAATTAGCAATTAAAGATGAGTTTACTGATGCACAAAGAGCTGCAATTAATTATTCAGCAACAAATTTGAAAGTCCTTGCTGGAGCAGGTGCTGGTAAGACAAGAGTTGTAGAGGAAATAATTGCAAAAAAAATATCTGAAGGAATGGATCCAAGCGAATTAATTGTATGTACATTTACAGATAAGGCTGCTTTAGAATTAAGAGTAAGAATACAGCAAAGAATGAAACAACTTAATGGTGCTATAGGAGTTGCGGAGATTACCTTGGGTACTATTCATGGTATATGTATGCGTTTGCTTCAAGAATATACAGATAAATATGGTGATTATAGTGTTTTGGAAACAATGAAGAATATTCACTTTATTAACAGATATTTTAAGCAGATTGAAATGGGGAACATTAAAAAGCTCGGTACCAATGTAACAATGAACCGTTATTTTGATACTAATCGTTTTTTATCTATCTGTAGTATTTTAGATGAAAATCAGGTTAATCTAGAATTAGTTCCGAATGAAATAAAGATAGCCTACAAGAATTACCGCAAGTTGCTTAATGAATATCACTATTTTGATTTTTCAACAATTCAATCAGAATTTTTACATGAGCTTAGAGAGGATCAGAATTTTAGATATAAACTAAGTGAGAAAATCAAATTGATTATTGTTGATGAATTTCAAGATGTAAATTATTTGCAGAATGAAATAGTTAAAGAATTAAGTAAAATGGGAATTCATGTAGTAGTTGTTGGTGATGCAGACCAAGCTATTTATCAGTTCAGAGGAAGTGATTTTAAATATATAAAAGAGTTTGAGGAAGGAATAACAGATACGGCTTTTGTAAAGTTAGAGGAGAACTTCAGATCAACGGAGGGTATAATTCAAATTGCTGAAAATAGTATTATAAGAAATGTTACACGAGAAGACAAAAATATGAAGAGCTGCACAGACTGGAAATACGAGCGTGGAGATATAGTTTATAAAAAGTTTGAAACACCAGAAGAAGAAAGTTGTTTTATTGCGGATAGAATAGAAGAATTGATTGCTATGGGAATGCCAGCTAATGAAATTGCGGTATTATTTAGAAAAAAGAAATATATGCAATCAATAATCGATGAGCTTAAAAAACGAAATATTCCTATCGAAGTTGAAAATGTTTCCAGTTTACTAGAAACAGATGAAATTAAGGCCATGATTAATGTCTTTAAGTATTTAGCTGGAAGACCGGATATTGAAAAGCTAGATATTGAAAAAGGTTTTGAGGTAATTGGAACCTATATCAAGGAGGGATCAATTGCTGAGGCAATAGAATATATTGATTCTGTTGAACCAAATGTATGGATGACGAATCATCCATCTTCAATGAATCAGGAATATTTATTGCAAGAGATATATCAGAAATTATTAGGTATACTTGGAATTATTAAGGATGCTGGTGATGATGTGAGATATGAGCAGGTACTTTTTAATCTGGGTAAATTTTCTCAGTTATTAAATGATTTTGAGGTAATTTATTATGATTATATGCCAACTGCAAAAATTCCAGCTTTGGTTGGATTTTTACAGGGAACCAAAGATGAATATCCAGAAGGTTATTTGTCGGATGAGTATCGTAAAGTAATGGGCGTACAAATCATGACTGTTCATAAAAGTAAAGGACTACAGTTCTCGGCAGTATTCATTCCTACGTTGGTTAAGAATGTATTTCCTTCACGCAAGAAAGGAGGACTGAGCGAGTGGCATTATTTACCAGAGGCGGCTATTAATAATGCATCATCCTTAAGAGGAGCAGGGGATCGAAATTTAGAAGACGAGAGACGTGTGTTTTATGTTGCCGTTACGCGTAGTAGAAAGTTCTTATTCCTGACTAGAGCATTTTATACGGAGCGAAGAAATGAAAAGGACTCTGAGTTCCTGAGTGAAGCTCTATCAGCTTCGGGGTATATTTATGAATACGATAAAGCTATTTGTAAGTATGAAGACAGGCCAAGATGGAAATCTTTTGCAGCCGACCATATTCCTTTTAAGGTTGATTTTACAGAATTAGCTGAATACTTTAGCTGTGATTATGGCTTTAAGTTATCTAAAATATATGGATTTGCCAACCCAATCAATTTGAGAATGGGTTATGGTTTATCAATTCATAATATGGCAAGAGAAATTAATAAATATGTGCTAGATAATAAAGTTACTAAGATTCCCGATGAAAAAATGCAGGAGATATTTGATAGCTTTTATTTGCCGTTTATTGGTAAGGCAGAAAAGGTTAATAAGATATTAGCTGAAAAAGCAGCGGAGTGTATCAAGAAGTACACATTGGAAAATGCATCAAAATTTAAAGAAGTTGAGTATGTTGAGAAGTATATTGAGGTACCACTGGGAGATGATGTTTTGGTTTCTGGTCGTATCGATTTGATACGTAAAAAAGATATTGGTGGGAAATGGCATGTAATCATCGTTGACTATAAGACGGGACATAAGGTTCCTTCGGAATTAGAACAGAGGCTTCAATTAGAGATTTATGCACTTGGTTACAAACAGTTAAAAGGTGAAAATGCGGATAGCATGGAGATAGTGGATATTGAGGGCAATAATGTTATTTCATCAAGAGCTGTTGTTGAGGAGAATTTGTTTAAAACAACAGAAATGATAGAAGATGCCTGTGATGCAGTTCTTGAAGGGAAGATAAAAAGCAAATCCTGCAGCAAAGAAAAGTGTAAGAATTGTTCGAGAATGGCAATGTGTTACGACGAATAAGTAGTAAAGGAGGTGTGTTTCTTAGGGGAAATGCACCTTCTTTGTTTAGTTTCAGATTTGTATTATTAGGTTGAAAATAGACTATATCTGTGCTAAAATTAGACTAAATTCAGACTAAGGAGGAAGCCATGAACGATGAACTTATATATTTAGATAGTTATGTTGTTCAAAAGGATATGCGGATACGCCTTCCGAAGAGCATTTTAACTAATATGAATGTCGAAAAAGGAAAGAGTATGTTGGATTTTTATTTTGATAAGAATCAAAATGCTCTGGTTTTGAAGCTTTCTGATAATCAGGAGGTGGAGAATGGTACAAAGGGTTAATGACACTTCAAAGATAAGAATTGAACGTGTGTGGTCTATGCCAAATAAGAATACTTTTGAAATTTTGCCAATTAAGAAATTGATTGCTGAAGAAGTTGATTTAAGCAAATATTGGATTGATCCATTTGCAAATAGAAATAAGATTGCGACAGTAACTAATGATTTGAGTATGGAATATGATACTGATTATCACTTAGATGCTTTGGATTTTATGAAATTATTTGGGGATAATTCAGTAGATGGAGTTCTATATGATCCGCCGTACTCTCCAAGGCAGGTGAGCGAGTGTTATAACGATGTTGGTTATAATGTGACATGGGATACTACTAAGGCTTCGTTTTGGGGAAATCACAAAAGAGAAATCTCAAGGATTGTTAAGATTGGTGGCAAGGTTATTACATTTGGCTGGAATAGTGGTGGAATAGGATATAAATATGGTTTTGAAATAGAAAGAATTCTTTTGGTACCTCATGGTGGCTGGCATAACGATACTATATGTACAGTTGAAGTAAAAACACATGAAGGAGATTATAAAAAGCCAGAGCCGAAGAAGAAAACGAAGCAGGAGGTTCACGAGTTGAAAACAAGCGGAGACGACAAAATGATAGAGGAACTTAAGAAACTGCCCTTAGATTATTGGGAATTTAAGGACGATGATACAAAGGAATATACACATGGATTGCACAACTATCCTGCGGTTATGGTATGCCCAATAAGTAGAAATATTATCAGTCTGGTAAGAGGAATACAACCGGTGAATGCATTGTTGGATCCGTTCTCAGGTTCAGGTACTGTGGTTGTTGAAGGAATGATTAATGGTGTTCCAACAGTAGCTGGTAACGATATTAATCCATTAGCCTTGCTATTAACTAAGGTTAAGTCAACACCTCTAGATTGTAATAAATTAAAAAAAGAAGCCGCCGCAGTCAAGAAGCGCATTGTGGAAGCTATAGATAAAAACAAAGCATATTTAGATGCGGTCGATGATTATATTACAAAAGAATTAGGTTTAGACATTTTAGGTAAAAAAGGATGGGGTGATTCGGCTCCACAGTACCTAAAACAGTTTTGTAGTGAAAAAGGAATAGACATTACGATACCGGAATTTAAGAATATAGGGTATTGGTTTAGACCAAGAGTAATTCTTGAACTTGCGATTGAGAAGGCATCCATAGAGAATGTAAAGGACAAAGATATTAGAGATTTTATATTTGTAGCAATGAGTGAGTCTATTAGACTGGTTTCAAACAGAAGAAATGGCGAATTTAAAATGTTCAGAATGCCAGCGCCAAAGGTACTTACATTTAGACCGGATGTGTATGCAGAATTTGAAAAGATACTCGATAGAAATATTGAGAAGATGGAGGATTTTGTTGCAATACTCAAAGAGAATGGCAGTATGCCAAAGGTTTCAATTTTTAGAAATAGTGCGTGCACACTTGAGGATGTACCGAATGATACCTATGATTTAATTGTAACTTCGCCTCCATACGGGGACAGCAGAACCACAGTTGCTTATGGTGAATACAGTAGACTTTCCTTGCAATGGATTAATCTTGATAAACTTTCTGAAAAAGAAATTATGAGTGTAGACAAAACTTTGATGGGGGGAAAAAAATACCGTAACGGATTTGAATTGGATTTAAAGAGCGACACTTTAAGAGCTGCCTTGGATAAGATAAAAGATGCAGATCTGGAAAGGGCAGGAGATGTTTATAGCTTTTATGAGGATTTAGATGCAGCAATAAAGAGTTCCGCAGAAAAAACTAAAAAAGGTGGATATCATTTCTGGGTAGTAGGTAATAGAACGGTGAAGAATATTCTTCTTCAAACAGATGTTATTATTTCAGAATTGGCAGAGCAGTATGGATTGGAGACAGTATATACCATAGATAGGAACATTCCTAACAAGGTGATGCCATCTTTAAACTCTCCTACAAATGAATCAGGAAAAACTGTAACCACTATGACTATGGAACATATTGTGGTGTTAAGAAAAAATTAAATAAAACTGTCGGGATATCATAAATGAGTGATATCTCGGCAGTTTGTTTTATAACAGTTTATTCTTTTTATTAAAGCAGTTGTCTAATTTATTTGGGGATACACGAATAGCAGTCCCATTATCATGGGCTTTTCCTTTGTTTTTTCCAGAGGCATATACTCCGAGTCTAATATCCATTTCAAGCTCGCCGGTAAGTAATCCATCCATCATTTTATCTGCACCGAAGTCCTCTAAACTATATGCTTCTGTGTAATGGAAGGCTTCTACACCATCCTGCATCTCACTTTCGGCTTGAACATGATACATTTTCTTTGCAGGATATTTTTTATTAAACGCTTTACGAAGCTGTTCTTCATCCCAATAAACATCTTCTAAAATTCCGTCTTTGGCGTGTTCAAGATACAATCTGTTATCCTTTAAAGTTAGCTTCATGAAAGGTTCGCCATTAAGGGTGTTAAAATCATTACCATTTACTGAAGTATGTAAAACATTGATGTTCTCATTAAGCTCTCTAGATTCATCGGTTTTGTAACCATATTTTTGGCGTAAGACTTTGTTGTTAACACCTCGTTTATTTGGTGATTTCGTAAATAGAGTAATTTTGCTGTTTGAACCTACTCTGTTAGCTTTTAATTCTACGTCACCAATATCTGAGGCTTGGATAGAGTTTTCTTCTACACCAAGTTCATCCTCTAAAGTTTTACCTATGCCAGTATCACCTGAACGATGCGATTTAATATAACCCTTGTCGCGTATTCTGGAGAGTTCTGTTTTGAATTTTTCGTCAGATGTCAAGTCGCCAGATACCTTGATTTTTCTTTCTGCCATATAATCACCTCACCTACACAATCTTATTGCTCGTTTTGAAAAGCAATGGCTGATCAATTTCTTTGATACGGAAGCCGGTGCCATGATCATGAGTTTGACCATCTTTAGCACCACCATGGTATTGACCGATTCTTAAATCAATGTAAATCTTACCCTGCTCAAGTAAAGATACAAAGGCATCATAATCAAAACCGGATACTTCGTAAGCCTCTGTAAACTTAAATTGTTCTGAAGCACCTGCGCCTTGAGAAAGGGCTTTTGCATAGACAAATTTATTCTTGTATTTTTTCTCAAAGGCTTGTTTAAGTTGGTCGCGAGTCCAGTAAGCATAGACTTTCCTGTCTTCTGCAACGATAGATATTTTATCTGAATCACATGCGACAATAAGTTTATGACCTGTATTTGCAATTGGTACATATCGATCAGCAGAAAGAGTGGCATGTAAAACTTTTTCGTCATTATCATATGCGTCACTGGAATATCCAAAGATTTTTCTAAGCGTATTTGCTGCACCTCTAGGTTGTGGTGTTTTAGTAAACATAGTGAGCATGCTATTAGAATTTAGGCGGCAAGATTTAAGCTCGTAATCACCGAAGTCTGGTCCGTCAATATTATTCTCTGTGATATCTAATAAGTCTTCAAGTGTTTTGCCGATACCGGTAGGTCCTGAACGGTGAGTGGTTATCCAACCCATTCCAACGATTTTTTTGTATTCCTGAATAAAATCATTAAGTGTATTAATCATAATACACCTCCTTAAAAAAATCATTAATTTCAACACCAAGTACATTTGCAATTTGATTAAGAACCGATATGGAAACACTTTTGTTACATCCGGTGGCTTCAATTTTAGATAGATAACTAATGCTTATCTTTGCTTGTTCAGCAAGCTGCACTTGTGTTAAGTTAGCTTGTTCTCTATAATGTTTTATATTTGTCCCTATAACATGGTATAGGTCAACGTCATTTTCAAAATACATATTGATACCTCTTTCATTGTTTATGCATATTATCTCATGAAAAGAGATTTATATAAATTCACTTATCGTGAAAGTGAAAATAAAGATGATTTTTTTACACAAAGTGATGTAAACTTAGTGGTATCATTTGAGAAAAAAAGCGTGAGTGCTTTTTGCAACGTGTGAAGCAATGAACATTGGAAGGAGGAATGGCTTATAAGTTTTCAACCAACTAATTTCAGTCTTGAATCAGCAACAGTATGGTCCTTTGCAGACAGAGGCAGTTGGGCAATGAATTCAGGGAAATATCGGGGAAATTAGCCTCTGTATGTACAAAGAAATCTGATACTTCGTTATTCAAAGATGAGAGACTGGGGCTTAGATTAATTTATGGGGAGTGGAACAATCTTCATAGAGGCAAAGCTGCTTAATCGTCGTGCGATAGGTGTAGGCATCAATCTACAATGTGTTTCTATAGTTCAAGAGAATTTGCGATTCCAACGCGATACAAGTTCGAAAATATTTACAAGGAATGGTAATGCTATGGATTTACATTTTATCAAAGATAGCCGAATTGAATCTGTTTGTACTCATCCGCCATATTCCAACATGATTAAATATAGTAAAGAGATAGAAGGTGATATTTCGTTACCTGATGTAGATGACTTTTTAATTGAAATGAAAAAGTGGCTGAAGAATCTTTTCGGGTTCTGAATAAGGGGAAGATGTGTGCTGTAATGATGGGGGATGTAAGGAAACGCGGAAAAGTTATTCTATTAGGGTTTCATATGATGGAATGTTTTTTGGGGCAGGCTTTGTGAATAAGGAGATTATTATTAAAGAACAACATAATTGTCATGCTACGGATTATTGGAAAAGACAGAATAACAACTTTTTACTTTTGGCACATGAGTATATATTTGTTTTTCAGAAGCAAGGTAATTGATAACGCAAGAACGTTCAAAATTGGCATGATTCCTTCCCCATTGACAAAACCCTCAATTCATGTAAAGATGAGAGAAACCCTTTCCGAACGGCAAGGGCAAAATGTAAAATTGGAGGACAAAAAATGAAAGTAGCAGCAGCTTATGAAAATGGAGAAGTTTTTCAGCACTTTGGTCATACCAAACAATTCAAAGTGTGTGAAATAGAGGATGGTAAAGTTGTGTCATCTGAAATTGTAGAAACAAATGGACAGGGTCACAGTGCTCTGGCAGATTTTTTGCATGAACAGGCGGTTTCTACAGTGATTTGCGGAGGCATTGGCGAGGGTGCGCAAGCAGCGCTCACAGAACAGGGAATTGAGCTGTTTGCCGGTGTCAGTGGACAGGCAGATGAGGCAGTAGAAAAATATATCAAAGGGGAACTTACTTCTACTGGTGCCAATTGTGATCATCACGGTGAAGAAGGTTCCTGCGGCGGACACGAAGATGGCGGATGTGGTTCTGCATGTGGGGGCGGCTGTGGCGGCTGTCACAGTAAACCGCCTTTTGAGGGCAAGAATGTCGGAAAGACGATGAGGGTACATTACAAAGGTACATTTAATGATGGAACTCAGTTTGATTCTTCCTACGACCGTGGTGAGCCGTTGGAGTTCGTTTGCGGTGCGGGAATGATGATTTTAGGATTTGATAAAGCAGTGGCAAATATGGAAGTTGGACAGATTGCGGATGTTCATTTGGAACCATCGGAAGCGTATGGCGAAGTAGACCCCGATGCGATATTTACAGTGGAAATCGATAAGATGCCGGGAGCGGAGACGTTGGAGGCCGGACAGCAGGTATATCTTCAAAATATGTACGGACAGCCGTTCCCGGTAAAAGTTACAGCCAAAGATGAAAGCACGATAACATTTGATGCGAACCATGAGATGGCTGGCAAAGAGTTAAATTTCCAGATTGAAATTGTAGAGATTTTATAGGAAAACCGGTAAAGGGAAAGTGAGGGCACTATGGAACTTGAAATAAGCGTAGAAGATTTGTTAAACAAAAGAAAAATTGAATCAGACCGCATAGAGTTTAAAGCAGGATGGAACCCGGATGACATCTATCATAGTGTTTGTGCATTTGCAAATGATTACAACAATGATGGTGGTGGATATATTGTTGTCGGTGTTGAAGAGAAAAATGGAATAGCAGTACGTCCGGTAAAAGGAATTCTGGAGTACATGTTGGATGAAATTCAAAAAGAAATGCTCAGTTACAACAATATGATTTCTCCACCATATTTTCCCAAAGTGATTCCGCTAGAAGTTGATGGAAAATGGATTCTTGTTATTGTGGCGAGAACCGGACAGCAGCGTCCTTACAAATCACCAGAACATGTTACCGGTAAAAAAGACAAGAAGTATAATTATTATATTCGTTATCTAACCAGTTCTGTTAAGGCAAATGCTGAGCAGGAAAGGGAATTGATTAATATGTCAGACCAGACTCCTTATGATTGCAGAGCGAATCATAAGGCTATTTTTGATGACATTTCACCTGTCCTTTTGGAAGATCATTTGAGAAAAACAGGTAGTAAATTAGCAAAACAAGTTAAAGAACGGGGTGTAGAGGAGATATTAGAAGATATGCAGTTACTGGTAGGACCGCCGGAACTACGTTATATTCAAAATGTGGCAATCATGATGTTTTGTGAGCATCCGGACCGTTTTTTCCCATACACCTATGTTCAGATGACGTCATTTCCGCAGGGGAGTATAGAAAATCCAAGTGTAAGCGAGGATTTTCCTAATATTACAGGTTCCGTACCACAGATGATTCAGGCAACAATGGAACGATTTAGAAATCTTTTTATACGAGAAAAAGTAATCAAGGTTCCAAATCAAATGGAAGCTTTGCGGATTATGAATTATCCGTATCAGGCAATTGAGGAGGCTGTTGTTAATGCTTTTTACCACAGAGATTATATGTCTTGTGAGCCTGTTACAATAGAGATAGAGCCGGATTGCATTAATATTATGAATTTCCCCGGAATCGACCGGTCCATTTCCGAAAAGACGATAGCAGAAGGTAAAAGATTTGTTTCAAGACACTATCGTAACAGAAGATTGGGAGAATTTTTGAAAGAGTTGGATTTGTCAGAAGGTCATTCCTCCGGTATTCCGACAATACAAGAAGAACTGGAAAAGAACGGTTCTCCACGGGCAGAATTCTTTACGGATGAAGATAGACGAGCTATGAGGATTAGGATTCCGATTCATCCGACGTTTTTGGAAGAAGACAAAAATGTCATAGAAAATGTCATAGAAAATGTCATAGACATTTCAGAAAAACGAATTCGAGAGTGTATACCAAGCTACTCAAAGAAAAAAGCTGCTAGAGCATTTGAAATTGTAAAAATGATTTCAGATAATCCCAAAGTATCCATTGGTGAAATGAGAATCGAGTTGGATGTGACAGATAGAACAATTGCCAGATATATATCCGAGCTAAAGGAACATAATATTATAGACCGTATAGGACCGGATAATGGTGGCTCATGGAAAATCTTGTTGTAGTAAATGTAAATAAATAATGATATTGAAAGACGATTGCGAGAAGAAATTATGAAACAAATTATAATTATAGTACTAGGCTTAGCCTGGGGAACAGTTAGTTTCTTTTGGCTGGGGTATAGTATATTAACGCTAGGAAACTTTATGGAAGAACCAGGTTCATTAGACTATGTCGCTGAAGGGGAGTCGATGCGCATATATGGATTACTAGGCTGCATTTTATATTCCATGGTTTTTGTACCCCTATTATTTTTCTTATATAAACGAAAACACTATTTATATAGTTTTTTAGTATCGATGATTTTGGGTGGAATTATTCCTGGTATTTATATATTTGTGCTTAGATGACAAATGGGAATATATGAAAAAAAGAAGAAACTATAAAAGCTTCGAATTGATTTATAGCCCCTTCTTTTTCCTTTACAAATACGGCCGCATGGATTGCTGCAATTTTTCTTCGGTGTCGATAATTTCTTGTGTGAGATGTTTTACTTTATCATCAGCAGCCGGGTACTGGTTTAAGTAGCGGTACAGGGATTTGATTCCCATGTTGCAGCCATCGGTAATCAGACTGGCGATGCCGCAGTCCGGGTTTTCGCCCATGGTTTTGAAATTGCTTTTCATTTTTGCCATTGCTTTTGCCATGGGGGCAGGTTCTTTGCCCTCGTCATGGTAATTGATTAGCATTTTGTGGGTGTCGTCGCCGAGACGGCAGTGAATGTCATGGCTGTCTTTGAGGACACCGCGCAGGCCATCGTTTTGCACATGGTTCATAACATCATCAATTGAGGAAATGCCCATTTTGATGCCGGCATTGCATTCCCGTAATAATTTAACCGAATCATCTTCCATAAAAATACCTCCTTTGCGGTTGCTTTTCGTTAGTGTTTGCTGCAAAGGAGGAAATTATTCAAAAGAGATTAGTAGAAGAAAATCTGCCACAGATTTGCCTATAATTTTCTATATAAATATTGTAATATAATTGTATTAGACTGTATGAGAAGAGGGTATCGATTGAAAAGAAGAAAAAAAGAGTCGGTTTTACTGTTTGCAGCGCTCTTTATTACCGGGATGCTTATTTATGCCGGCTTGGCAAATTGGGAGCGGACACCGCATCTGTATGAGTATGACAAAAAAAGTCTGGCGAAAGAAATAAAAGCAGCAGATGCGAACCGTCAGGCGTCAAAGGAAGAGGATGCAGAATCCAAGACAAGAAAAGAGCCGAAAAAGCAGTGGAAGCGTCAGGAGAGAAAAGATAATTCCATAAAAAAACAAAATACATCAAAGGCAGATGAAAAGCAAACGGATGGAACGGGGGATGAGTCTGTTCCCGGGGGAAAAGACGGCGGAAGTGGTGTGCCGGATTTGCCGGATCAACAGGTGACAGAAGGTGATGGAGGACAGCAGCCGGAAGAAACGGTAGATGATGCCAAGGCGACACAAACGCCGAAACCTTCCGCAGAGCCGGATGATAATCCGAAAAATACGGAGAAGCCTGAGGAGACAGACCGTATTATTTCCCTTTCCTGCGAGTGGAGTGAAAAGGATAATCTTCTTTATGGTAAGGATATTTCCATGGATGGTATGAAGGTGACTGCCAAATATGAGTCCGGGAAAACGAGCCGGCTGGCTAAAGGAGCTTATGTGGTTCGCGGGTTGAACAATAACTCTGTTGGAAAGCATAACATGACAATTTCAAGCGGTGGAGCAGAGTGCCGGATTTCTTATACAATTAACAATTATACGAAATCTCTGACCTATTCATGGCCGACAAAAGATGAGTGTTATACAGAAGAAGATTTTTCGGATGGAGCACTTACCGTTCAGGTTTTGATGGCAGATGGAACCAAACAGGAAATTACCAAATATGAAATTACCGGATATAATGAAAAATTATTTGACAAGCAGCAGACTTTCACAATTACATATAAAGATAAAGTAATTGACAAAACATTTACTGCTACCGGAACCTGTACATTTCATATGAGAAGTATGAGGATTCGCTGCTATTATTATCGTGATGAGTCGCTTACCGATTTGGCAGGAAGTTATTCGTATGCGGGAAATTATGATTATTACTCAGATGAGAGAGTAAGTTTAAATGCTTTTCGAAAAGATGATTTGCAGGATAAAGATACGATGTATAATAGTAAAAAATATGTTCTCAAATCAGTGGAGATGGAAGAGGCAGATGCAAGCGGTGTTTATGCCAAAAAAGCCACACCGTATCTTGTAAAAGAGCGATTCTTTTATGGAATTCGGATGACCAAAATATATGTGTTGTCTAATTAGCACACGTATTTTTGATAGAAAGAAAGAGAGGATGGATTTGTAAAAATGAAGAGAAAAAGAAATCAGTTATTTGTTACTGCATTGACGGCAGCAATGGCGGTTAGTCTGCTTTCACCGGCGGAGCCGGCTGCAGCAGCAAAAAAAGTGAAGTTTAATGTAAAAACATTGTCACTTACCGTAGGAAAAAAGAAGACACTAAAGATTAAAAATGCAAAGAAAAAAGCGAAATGGTCGATTAAATCGGGCAAGGATAAAATTAAACTGCAAAAGAAAAAGAAAGCAAGTGTTGTTGTCGCTGCAAAAAAAGCAGGATCAGCAAAAGTACAGGCAAAGGTTGGTAAAAAGAAGTATGTATGCAAGGTTGTTGTAAAAGCAAAAACAGTTAAGAATGGTACATCAGCAGGCACTAAAATAACAAATAAGCCGGCAGATACAAAAAATGCCACGAAAAATCCTTCGAACGGACAGAATAATGCAGCTACGCAGCCAACAAACAATCCGTCGAAAGATAATCCCTCAAAGGATAATCCTACGAATCCGACAGCTACACCGGCGGCTGACTCGGATGCGCCAAAGAAAAATGAACAAGATGTGAAAAAATTACAGGCACTGATTCAGACTCTGAATCAAAAGGGCGCCGATATTTCGGCTAATTTAGATGATGAATCCGTTTATCATTGGAATAAAGAAGGACGTCTGACGGAAATCTACTGGGGCGAAAAGGAAATTATCGGTGCGGAAATGGCGGACTTTAATGAGTTTACGGCACTCGAAATTCTGGATATCAATAACAATAATATTTCCGGGACCTTTTATGTCGGAGATCTGGCAAATTTGAAGGAATTAAAATGTTACGGAAATAAGATTGATAAGTTAGTTTTGGACACAAATAAAAATTTACAGGAGCTTGACTGCCATAATAATCAGATTTCGAATACGATACGCTTAAATGACAGCAAGAATCTGGAACGCCTTTATTGTTCGAATAACAAAATAACAGAACTTGATGTGTCCGGCTGTGATAAACTGCAGGATGTGGACTGCAGTAACAATCTTATGAGCAGCTTGAATGTTTCTGATTTGCCTTCATTAAAGAGTTTGAATTGCAGCCGCAATATGTTAAAAGATGACAACTTAATTTTGACAGGAAGTATCGGACTTATTAATTTGGATTGCTCATTAAACGGTACGAATTATGATTTTATTAATTTGAACTTAGCAGGTTTTACAAAACTGGAATCCCTGAACTGTTCTGAGCAGCCGGAAGATGGTGGTACTTCGGCAGATGATACGATGGAATTTGACATCTCGGCATGTACCGGTCTGAAGACTTTGAATTGCTCATATTGTTCGATTGAAACATTGGATGTTTCAAATTTGTCAAATCTTGAAACAATTGATGCTTCCGGATGTAATTTATCCGAAATCACATTGGATGGAGCGGTAAAACTTTCATCATTGAATATTAACTGCAACGAAATTACGGATTTGCATATTCCTGAGACAAATGAAATCAAAACACTTGATTGCAGTGAAAGTTTAGGAATTGAAACAATTAATTTTGCAGTATTAACAAAGTTAGAGTCATTGGATGTATCGGATTCTTATGTGCCGGAGCTTGATTTTTCAATCTGTCCGGATTTGCAGGTGTTAAATGCAATGAATACAGGTTTTGGTAATCCTGATGCTACAACAGATAATGAAGATTTACCAAATATTGATATTGATTTGAAGTCAAATGCTAAATTGAAAGACATTGATATGTCAATGGTTAATGTAAATGTACTTACTTTGCCGGAAAATGACATCGTTGCAAATCTTTCCGCTTCAAACAGTGCGGTTACGCAGATTGTGAATCTTGAGAAACAGTTAGGGCTGGAAACATTAAATATTGCCGGCACAGGAATTTCTGCGTTGGATTTATCAGCGAATACAAACTTGAAACAGGTTAGTTGTACAGAGAGCCAGAAGACCGGAATTACCGGAGTGGATGAGAGTATAATTTATATTGTTCCCGATGATTCCGACGATGGCGAAGACGGCAATGAAGATGGAGACGATGGAGACGTTGAATTAGAATAAGGGGTAAATATGGACGCAAAGGAAATTCAAGAAAAAATTGATATTCTTCAAAAGGAAGTTTCGACTGTTATCAAGGGAAAAGATGAGGTCATTCGAAAGGTGATAATGGCGATTTTAGCTTCCGGTCATGTGTTGTTGGAAGATGTTCCGGGGCTTGGAAAAACAACGCTTGCGAAAGCATTTTCCAAAGCACTTGGATTTGCAAACAAACGAATCCAGTTTACACCGGATACGATGCCGAGTGATATTGTAGGAATGTCAATTTATAATGAGCAGACAAATGCTTTTGAATATGTTGAGGGAGCAGCGGTGAATTGCAATCTTCTATTGGGAGATGAGATTAACCGTACTTCATCAAAAACACAGTCTGCATTGTTAGAGGCGATGGCAGAGGGTTGTGTCACAGTGGATGGTGTGACCCACCAGCTCCTTGAGCCATTTGTTGTTATGGCAACTCAGAATCCGGTTACCAGCGGCGGAACGCAGGCACTGCCTGATTCGCAGTTAGACCGATTTATGATTTGTTTGTCTATGGGATATCCGGACGCTGAGAGTCAGTTAGCTATTTTAAAAAATGTGTCTGACAGAGATTTGATTGAAAAGGTGCAGTCGGTTATGACGATCGAAGATATAAAGCAGGCCAAATCTTATGTGAAAAATATGCAGGTAAAGGATGAAATCCTTCGGTATATCATCTGCTTATGTGAGAAAACGAGAGAACATGAGCATGTGGAACTTGGCATTAGCCCGCGTGGCGTTGGGGCACTTGCAGAGATGGCAAAATCATTCGCATTGTGTGAGGGAAGAACGTATGTTGTACCGGATGATGTCCTTGCGATTTTTCCGGATGTATGTGCACACCGTTTAATTTTAAATACAAAGGCACGCAGGGAAAATGTAACAGCATATGAGATTTTGGAAGAAATTGCACAGCAGACTGAAAAGCCGAAACTGCTGAGAAAATAGCAAAAAACATAAATGGCAGACAACAAGGAAAGGAAGAGATTATGAGAGCAAAAATCGGGTACATGGCAATTCTTGTCTTAATGGGCTTTCTCTATTTATGGACTAATGTGGCCGTGACATTTTATCTGTTCTTTGGACTTTTGTTGTTTGCCATTTTGTCTTTTTTGCTTAATTGGTATGCAGCGAGACATTTGACAATGCATTTGCAGGTGAAGCAAGATTTGAATCAGGTAAGCACGATATTGATTTGTGTAAAAAATACAGGAATTATTCCCTGCTTCCGGGTGTCAATGAAAGGAACGATTGCAAACTGCCTGACAGATTCTTCCTTTTGTTTTAATCAGGAGTTATCAGTAGCACCGAAGCAGGAAAAAAAGGTGGAATTTGCTGTTGAAAGCTTCTATTGTGGAAGAATTGAAGTGGAAACAGACGAATTTATTGTTCGAGATTTTTTTGGTATCTTTGGGTGCCTCGTAAAAAATCACGAAGTGTTGGTTTATTATGTGTATCCGGATGGGGCGGATGAAAGTGAATATCATTTAGAAGAAATGACACCGGCAGCGCAGAATATGGAAAATCGTTATCTGCGCAGGAAAGGTAATGATATCACAGAAATACTCGATTTAAGAGACTATCAAAAGGGTGACAGCATTAAGACGATTCATTGGAAATTATCGAAAAAAATGGGGCATAAGATTGTCCGCGAATTGGATACGCCGGCAAATCAGGAAACAATAGTTTTGTTTGCACTATCGGATAGAAATATAGATAAGCCTTGGTATCGGGATTCGTTAGTGAAAATGATTAGTCAGGTGTCAAAGAATTTATTGGAAAATGATCAATTTTTTGATAGTGTAGTTTTTGAAAAAAAAGGGTTGTCTCATATGACATTTAGTGTAGAAGAGGGCTGCACAAGAGAACGATATGAGAGAACAATTTTAGATGGAAATATAAGTTTTATGCAGTCGTTTGTGGATGATTATCTGATGCATCACAATGTATTGCATAAATATTCACATATAATTTTGATTACGGATGACGAAATAACGGACTGGTGCATGGAAAATGCCAATGTCAGACAGGTTATGGTTTCGGCATCTTAATTGGGAAGAGGAAAGAACGTGGAGAATCAAGGATTTCGACTGGTAGAAGAGAAAAAACAGAAAAAAAGTTTTTTTGCCCTGATTTTATCGATATTTACCGTGGCGGGCATTCTTTTTTGTGTGCAGCAAATGTTTGTGGATACAAAATGGTGGTTTATTTCGATGGTTGTGTCCGTTCTTTGTTGTCTCGTTATATTTTCCACAAAAAGCACAAAAATTGTGTTGGTTTATTTTGTGTTGGGAATCCTTTTGCTTTTTGTATTCCGCACGATATGGATTTCCGGTGCACTGGATTTTGTAAATCAAGTGACTGCCGGATTTAATGCTGTGACCGGGGAATCAGTTTTCTATTTTGTTGTACCGAATTATATGAACAGAGAACTTGCTACGGTGGTATTCTTTTGTCTTACGGCGTGGTTTTTATCCGGATATTTGACAATTGCAATCAAAGGAAAACACTGGGTTCCTGTCCTTGTTTTCTGGGCAGCGCTTGTATCTTTGGCTGTATTTTTTGAAATGCCGTCTGCATGGTGTGTTGGTGCAATGGCTTTTTTGTCATTAGCAGGGATATATGCCCACTCGCATACGAAAGTAGATGAAGAAAAAAATTATTTGGCAGCATATTGCGGAATGGTTGTTATAGTGGCTGTTTTTATCTGTTTTACATGGAACCGGCAGCTTTATCACAAAAATGAAATCATAGCAGATTTGAAGGAAAATATAACAGAGGAAGCGAATGCGATACGATATGGGGAAAAAGATTTGCCGGAGGGAAAAATTAAAGAGGGAATTGCCTTGAGCGAGGAAAAACGCCTGACTGTCTTTGTAAGCGAAAAGGGCAAGTATTATTTGAAGGGATATGTAGGAAGTGAATATCATGAAAACCGGTGGGAACCATTAGAAGGAAAAGAATACGGGGAAAAATACGAGGGAATATTTAATCGGTACCGGTCGGATGGATTTCATCCACTTGCTCAGTTGTACAGTTACTGTGAGGCGGCAGGCCGCCAGCAAAACGGATTGGAAAAAGAGGAGAAAGAAGGAACGATTGTAGTTGAAAATATAGGGGCTTATGAGAGGTATCAGTATTTGCCTTACGGTGTGGATTTTTCGAGTATTCAGTCGTTGGATACCCTTTACCGGGATTTGAATTTGCAAAAAAAATTCTGGGGCAATCGTGAAGATGAAAAAAATACATACAAAATTTGCATGATAGATGAAGATTCTCTTTTGAAAACGGCGGGAGTTGACTGGCAGAAACAGACGATTACAGACGAAAAGGTGCGCGCCTATGCGGATATGGAAATGGATTATCGAAAGTTTGTAAAAAAACATTATCTTGCCCTTTCAAAAAAGGCCAAAGAAGAGGTTGCACCGTATGTTCCTCAAAAGAAAGATAATTTGGTTTCGTATATTGAAAAAATTAGAAGCTCTTTAAAAAATGCGGGAAAAGAGAAAGGTGATTGGGATGCCCTGCAGTATGCTTCTCTTGGTACGCTTGCATTTCGTGCGGCGAATATCCCGGCGAGATATGTGGAGGGATATGAGGCAGTTACTTCCGATGAAAAAGATGCTAATGGAAATTACCGTGCGGACGTGACCGGGCAAAATGCGCATGCATGGGTGGAAATTTACTGTGATGGTGTGGGGTGGCTTCCCGTGGATGTGACACCGGGACATTATGATAAGATTACGGTGAAAGCAAAACAGCAGAAGAAAATAGAAAAACAGCAGACCTCAATTTCGCAGAAGGTTACGAAAAAGAAAGAAAAACCAAAACAAAATGAGGCACCTAACAAATACTTATCGTGGCAGCAAATCGTTTTATGGATCGTAATTTGCATTTTTGCTGTAAGTTTTCTTTTCGCAGGAGTGCTTGCAATTCGCAGAAAGGCTATGGTCTACAAGCGTAGAAAAACACTTATGCAGGCAGATACGGCAGCGAATTACCGATTTATTATTTCATATTTGACCACATTATTTGCCTATTTAAAACTTTCCGAAGAAGATTTGCCACGGGAGATACGAGAGGGCATGGAACGTTTCTGGTTTGATGAGAACGGTGAAATAACGGAGAAAGAGTTATCACAATTAAGAGAATATGGAAATGAAATTCAGAATACGATGTGGCAGGAATCTTCCTGTATTAAAAAATTAGTTCTTCGCTTCTGGCATTGTTTTGAATTTCCGTTCTGATAAGAAAACCGAGGGATTAAATCTTCCCTCGGTTTTTTAGAAATGTTTCCGCACACTGTGCGTAGCAGGCAGCCCCAATCGGGCACACGTCCTCATTAAACAGAGCCTTTGGATGGTGCACCGGGTAATCGCCGCGCTCATCTTCAAAGCCGGCAGACAAATACATATACGTACTTGGAATTTTGTTTGCAATCGAGGCAAAATCTTCCGAAGCAGGTGCGTTAATATCCGGATAACCATTTAGTGTTGGATTGGCAAGTGTTTTCATGGCAGAAACAAATTCTTCTGTCAAATCCGGATTGCATATAAGCGGTGGGACGGCGGAAAGCACAGTATATTCAATACTTCCGTTATATACCGCAGCGGTTCGTTCGCTGACTTCGCGGATTCGTTTTACAAGGATTTCCCTTGCGGCTTCGTTATTGGTGCGCAGTGTTCCCTGTAAAATGGCTGTTTCCGGAATAATATTGGCAACTTCACCGGCACAAAACCGGCCGATTGTGAGAACACAGGAATCGGCAGGATTACTTTCTCTGGCAATTAGTTCCTGCAGGGCAAGATAAATGTGGACACCAATGTTAATCGGGTCAATGCCCTGATGCGGGCAGGCACCGTGGGAACCTTTTCCGTGGATGGTAATTTGAAAGCCATCCACCGAGTTCATCATGGTATTTTTGCTATTGTACATAAAAGTGCCAACCGGACTTCTGCCGGTCGTTACATGGAAAGCAAGCGCGGCATCCGGCTTTGGATTTTCTAAAATGCCGTGTTCGATCATGTTGTCAGCCCCTTCAAAAGTTTCCTCTGCCGGCTGGAACATAAACTTCACGCGCCCGCATAAATGAGATTCATTTTCTTTTAGCATCTTAGCTGCACTAAGGAGCATGGCAGCGTGAAAATCATGTCCGCAGGCGTGCATTTTTCCCGTTTTACATGAAAAACTTTCTCCGCTTTCTTCTGTCAGAGGAAGCGCATCCATATCGGCACGAAGCAAAAGAACCGGCTCACCTTGTCCAATCAAAGCCGTCACGCCTTCCCCGCATCTTTCCGGATTAAGACCATATTCCGTAAGCCGCTTCATCACAAACTCCACCGTATTTTCAAGATGCAGCCCTGTCTCTGCATGTTCATGCAGATAGCGGCGGTTCGCAATCGTTTCCTCTTTTAATTCCAACGCACGTTTATAGTAATTCATCTAATCCCTCCATTCATATTGATACTTATAATCATAAAGAATAAAACCCTAACTGGCAACCCTCTACTTGCTTTTTATTTCCCCTCGTTATATAATGCCCGATGTAGAGTAAAAATAGTACATCAAAGGAGATTATTAGCATGCAGAATGGGGCATATCAGAAATTAATGGATAATTTATGTGACATTGTGGCAGAGGAGCAGGCGAAACTTGGTTACATGAAAGAGCCAATCCGTTTGTATTATCCTTTGAGTTCGTTAAATCATTTTTTTGGAGGAGACGTTTCCGCTGATGAGATGCAGGAAAAACTTTCAAAGTTTAAATCCTTTGCTTATGATAAATTCGGTGAAGTTGAAATAACACACAAAGGAGGGCGCTTTTGCTTCTTTTTATCCGAGCGTGCAACCGAGTATGTTCACGAAAACGGTGGACAGAACCAATTTATATTTGACCTGGTAGCACTTTTGGCAAAGCATGGCACGGTCATGGAAGAAGTAGAGGCATTGTTTGCGAAACAGAAAGATGCTTATGAAATAGAAAAAATGAATCATGGAGAATTCGACTACATGATTCATTTTGTGGATTCCAAAGATAAATATCTCTATTGTTTCAAAGACGAAGGCTGTCATATTATTTACCATCGGTTTTTACCGGAGGATTATGAGGATTTAGGATTATAAAAGTCCGGACCTTCTAAAAAGACTGGAAATACTCATGCATGGATTTTAGTGTTTTTGTGCTTTCTTCATAGAATGGCTCGAATACACTAAAGGCGTGCGTGAGTTTTTTATTTTTCCCAAACCGGAGCAGCTTGTGTGATACCCGGTTTGCTTTCAATGCCTTTTCAAATTTTACGGTATAATGCTCTAAGTTATCGCTGTGGCTGGTAACTAAAAAGCATGGTGGAAGTGCCGAAACAATTTCCGGATTTTCAATGTTTACATACGGTGCAATTGCTTTCTTTTTGTAGCCCTTTCCATACAAATAAGAAGGAAGGAAAAGACCGATTTTGTCAAAGCGGGTTGTGTAAAACATACCACTGATAAGTCCAAGGGCATTCAGGGAAAAATCAGGTGCCTTTGTGTGGGCAGCTTTGGCAAATTTCTTGTTCTTTGTCATTGCAGCTACATTTGTTAAAAGATAAGCACCGCCGCTGTCGGCAACCCCATAGATTTTATCCGGATTTCCCTGATAGGAGGATAAATTTTCGTGGATAAATGTCATGGCATCCGAGACATCGGTAAACTGGTCATATACGTTGCAGTCCGGGATAAGGCGGTATTCGATGCTAAATACGACATAGCCTAAAAGACATAATCTTGCACAGAAATAGCGATTAAATTCTTTGTTCCCAATTAGCAGACCACCACCGTGGATATTGATGATGACAGGCAGCGTTTCGCCTTCTTTTTCTGCCGGACGATATACATCCATGAGACGTTCTTTTGCCCCATCTTCGCAATAGGGAATGTTTGTTTTTTCTATAACACCGGATGGAAAAGAAAATTTTTCGTCGCGTGTCCGTGCGGATTTTTCAAAATCACGACGTTGTTTATAAAAATTTTTTGTCATAAAGTTACTCATCTGACTTCTCCTTTGTTATGTTCTGTATGGTTACTTCTCTATGATTTACAGAAGTGGAAAATACAATCAATGTTTTGGTTCGCCCATATTTTTGCAATTCGCCAATGAAGGTATCCAAATCGGTTGTGCTGTGGAAAAGAACTTCTAAAAGCATGGAATAATCGCCGGTCACGCAATTGCATTCGATCACATTAAGACAGGAACGGATATAAGGATAAAATTCCGCTTTCTGATTTGGCTCAACCTCAAGGTTTATAAAAGCCCGGATGTGAAAGCCGAGAAGTTCGGGATTTAATGTGGCGTGATAACCGGTAATGTAACCCTCTTTTTCAAGCCGCTCCACTCTCGCCGAGGCAGCAGGAGAAGAGAGGAAAACTTCATTTGCCAAATCCTTTACACTCATTCGTCCGTTTTTACTGAGTAAATTCAAAATTTCACAGTCCACATGGTCAAGTTCGTTCTTTTTCATTGTGCTACTCCAATCTGAATTGTTATGAACTCAGCATACTCCTTTTACAAGAGCGAGTCAAGAACACACTTAATTTTATTTTGTGAAAATACAAAATGGTTTGTATGATTAAGTGCGAATGGTTAATTTTATTAAATAAATTTGAAAATTCTGAAAACCTTGACTTTCAAAAAAATGGGGAATAAGGTATTAGACGTAAAGCCGATGCGCATCCGGCAGGGAGCAGGAAATGGGAAGTTGCGAAAGCAGAAAGAGAGGCTATTATGGCACATAGTTATGACCCATATGAAAATGTAAGAAATGTAATGAGAGATGCAGCGAAAATGGCAGGGATTGATAGTCCTTATATGGAAATTATCAAATGTCCTCAGCGTGAGACAAAAGTTTACCTTCCGGTTGAAATGGATGATGGTTCGGTTCATGTGTTTGAAGGATATCGTGTTCAGCACTCGAATATCCGCGGACCATTCAAAGGTGGTATTCGATATCATCAGGATATTACATTAAATGAAGTTCGCGCACTGGCTACGTGGATGTCATTAAAATGTGCAATTGCGAATATTCCATACGGTGGCGCAAAGGGCGGTATTAAAGTTGACCCGCATAAATTATCCAAGCGGGAACTGCGGGCACTTACAAGACGTTACACTTTTGCGATTGCACCAATTATCGGTGCGGATTCGGATATTCCGGCACCGGATGTAAATACAAATGCTCAGACAATGGCTTGGGTTTTGGATACTTACAGTCAGCTGCAGGGAAAGCCGTGTCCGGGCGTTGTCACCGGAAAGCCGATTGAACTTGGTGGTTCACGTGGAAGAAATTCGGCAACCGGACGTGGCGTTGTGATAAGTACCAAATTGCTTCTTGCCAAAGAGGGAAAAAATTTGGACGAAATAAAAGTGGTCATTCAGGGAATGGGAAATGTCGGAAGTAATGCGGCAAAAATTTTCCGGCACAGGGGAAGCAAAGTTGTGGCAATCAGTGATGTGTCCGGCGGTTTATACAAAGAGGATGGTTTGGATGTTGATACGATTGCTGAGTATCTGGAAACGTCTGGGGCTCTTTTGAAAGATTACGACGCAGAAGGAATTACTCATATTTCCAATTCGGAAGTATTAACAACATCGTGTGATGTGTTAGTTCCGGCAGCTTTGGAAAATCAGATTACCGAAGAAAATGCGGATAAATTGCAGTGCTCTTATATTGTGGAGGCAGCCAATGGTCCAACGTCCAAAGAGGCAGATGCAATTTTGGAAAAGCGCGGCATACCGGTAATTCCTGATATTTTTGCAAATGGCGGCGGTGTTATTGTTTCCTATTTTGAGTGGGTACAGAATATTCAGGAACTTACCTGGGAGCGTGACCGCGTCAATGAAATGCTAGAAAATCTGATGTCCAAATCATTTGCAGAGATTACAGAAGCAAAAGAGAAGTATGACTGCACCTATCGAATGGCGGCTTATGTGGTGGCATTGAAAAAATTAATTTATGCGGAAGAAATTAAGGGGATTTTCCCGTGATAAAAAAAAGAAGCTCAATCCGTTAGAGACGGAATAACCTTTGCGTTATCGTCTCTAACAAATTGAACTTTTTCCTGTTTTATCGAATGGTTGTTTTTGTGATTTCTGTGGCATTAGGAATCAGTTCTCCGATTTTTGTAGTTAATTCATCTTTCGTATATCCTTCATAGTCGTAATCGTCCTGGTCATAGTGAGTATCATAGAAAGAATAAATGGCATTTGCATCTTTAATTCCATATTCTTTTAATCCGACAGTAGTGTACTTTCGGTAGCCGGCAGCGGTGTCGACAAGGTTAAATACTTTTGTTGGATTTATCTCATAAAGGGAAGAAAAATATTCAAAAAATTCAGTTTTACGGATTTCTTCCTGTGGCCGGGTTATCAAAAGAGTTTTGCTGTTTTTGCCGGCGTAAAGATTTCCGATTTTATAATCCTTTGTTACGCATTTTTTTGTTGCGTAATTGTAATAGGTAATCCCATTGTCCGAAAATACTTCGGATACACCGTCATTGTTTAAATCCACATAAGAGTAATTGGTTCCTTCCGGAAGTGCGGTTACATATTTTTTCAGTTTTTTCTTTGCCAGTGCTTTTACCTTGTTTTTACTTAAAACAGTAACGGTATAACGATATTTTGTTTTGCCTTTTCCATACCAGTAGGTCAGAGTTGACTTGCCGGCCTTTTTTCCGGTAATGACAAGTGACATATAGTGGCTGTTAAATTTAGCTGATATTTTTTTATTACTCACTTTCTTTTTTACCAAATTGCTCTTTACTTTAATTCCCCGTGTGCCGCCCTGCATGACCACATAATTTTTTCGGATTGTTTTTGCGTGGACAGGAAACGCAGTTCCCAGGCACAAAATAGCGAAAACGGCAAATAAAATTGTTTTTTTCATGACACATTCCTCCAATCAATAATATCATTTTATCATTTTTTCATATATATAACGAGTGAAAAGGATAAAATGTTGCAAATTTTTACAAAGTTATGTGAGTATTTATCGTTGTTGTATTCCATATGGGAGCGGCAGGGGCGGGACTTGCGACGGTTGCCGCACAGGTAGTCAGCGTAATTCTTTCCTATATGCTGATAAGGAAAAGAAACTTCCGTTTATTCTTAAGAAGAAAGATATTCGAATCAACCGGAATATGACGGCAAAAGAATTAAAGATTGGAACACCGGTGGCTTTGCAGAAAAAGTATGTGTTTTGATTTCTTTGGGCTCCAGTAATTCAGCAGAAACGCTTTGTGACTCGTGGGTTTTGAGTACGTCGGTATGCGGCGCTGGTAGTTTCAGCACCCATACCGTTACGCACTCAATTAGCGAGAGCGCCCACGAGACGCAAAGCGTTTCTGCTAAATTACGGAGCCCAAAAAAATCAAAAGTTGACAACCTCCCACTTTAATGATATTCTGTTATCAATTAATTCCCATGAGGGAGTAGCGAGCGTGTCCGACACGTAGCAAGTCAACATACTGACCGAATGGTCTGGCTTGTTTTAAATTGCGAGACTCATGTATAGCGGATTCCTATACGTGAAGTCTATCTATTTTAGAATTTTAACCGGGTATAGCGATTTTCGCTGTACCCGTTTTTTTATGCAAAAGACGGGGAATTACGGAATGGAAAACAGATGGAGGATTGTGAAATGGAATGGAGTTTGTTTTTTGTATTCAACAGTATATTGCTTGGTGTAGGACTGGCGATGGATGCATTTTCAGTTTCTTTGGCAAATGGTCTGAACGAGCCGGCGATGCACAAGAAAAAAATGTGTGTCATTGCAGGAACCTTTGGTTTTTTTCAGGCATTAATGCCGATGATCGGATGGGTATGTGTTCATACGATTATTGAATATTTTAAAATGTTTGAGAAATTCATTCCATGGATTGCACTGATACTGCTTCTTTTTATTGGAGGGCAAATGGTGAAGGAAGGCATTCAGGATGGAGCCGAAGAAGTGGAAAAAGCGAAAGTTGGTGCACTCGCTCTTTTAATACAGGGAATTGCAACCTCGATTGACGCATTATCTGTTGGGTTTACGATTGCGGAGTACGATTTTATCATGGCGCTTACGTGCTCTCTGATTATTGCGGCCGTGACCTTTGTAATTAGCTTTATCGGTTTGATTCTCGGTAAAAAATGCGGAACGAAATTTTCCAATAAAGCAACGATTCTTGGTGGTTCAATTCTAATTGCAATCGGTATTGAAATTTTTGTTTCGGGTGTTTTTTAGATTGTATCAGACACCCGTAAGTAAATTTTCTATCACTTCTCTGGCATCCTTTGAAATGCCTATGGACTTGTTCTGGATTTCCAATGGAATTTCTGCCTGTTCAAGATTGATACAGGCATAAAATGCATCCGGCCAGGCAGCGGTCATCTGCCAGAATGGATATTTAATGATGCCGGGTGTGTTATATCCGGTGCCAAGTTCCCAAAAAAGCACTTTTAGATTTTTATGCCGGCGTAAAAAATCATCATAGCGGCTGGCGGCTGCGTGCCATCCCTTATCTTCTACGAAAGTAGAATCGGCTCTTAGATTCATTGACAGAGGAGCACCGCAGTGTGGGCAGCGGGGGATTAGATAGTCCGGAATCCGCATAGTTTTCTGTTCTATCATCATTTGGTGGATTTGAACTTCATTATCAAAAGTTTTGCTGCAGCATGGTTTGGAACACTGAAAGAGTCCATAATCGCCTTGGGTGTAAAAAAGGCGTTTTTTATCAAATCCAGCCTTTTGAAAGCAGTGGTCTACATTAGTAGTAAGAATAAAATAATCCTTATCTTTTACTAGTTTCAGTAGATTTTCATAAACCGGTCTGGGTGCATTTTGATAGCGGTTGATATAAATATAGCGGCTCCAGTATGCCCAGTGTTCATTCAAGGTCTCAAACGGATAAAAGCCGCCGGAGTACATATCAGAAAAGCCATATTTAGCAATAAAGTCTGAAAAATATCTGTTAAATCGTTCTCCGGAATAGGTGAATCCGGCAGAGGTCGAAAGACCTGCACCTGCCCCGATGATAACGGCATCTGCCTTTTCCAGTTTTTCTTTTAACCGGTTAATTTGAGCTGAGCAGTCGTTCATAGATTTCTTTGTCATTTTCTTTGAAAACATTAAATACCACCTTCTTTATTGTTGTGTCATTTTGCTTTAAAAAGTCTGTTGTAGATGCGATTGCAATTTTGGCAGCCTTTTCATTCGGAAAATGAAAAACACCCGTGGAAATGCAACAGAAAGCAACACTTTCTAAATGGTAATCTGTGGCAAGCTGCAGGCATGACGTGTAACAGTTTGCTAACAGGTCATGGTCCTTTTTAGTCAGATGTCCGTTTATAATCGGACCGACAGTGTGGAGAACATAGCGGCAGGGCAGGTTATAAGCAGGTGTTATCTTTGCCTGGCCGGTTGGTTCTTCAAACCCTTGTTTTTGTATTTTTTGAAAGCAGTCATAGCGCAGCTGCACACCGGCGTAAGTGTGAATACAGTTATCAATGCAGGCGTGTCCCGGAATGTAGCAGCCGGTCATCTGGGAGTTGGCGGCATTTACAATTGCATCACAACGAAGTGTTGTAATATCACCCTGCCACACATATAAATTGTCTTTGACCGGTGTTAAATCGTCAAGGTCAGTCACTCCCTTTTCCTCAATTACTTCCTGTAGATATTCATTTTGCACCTGTAAAAAAATCTCATCGATTGGTTTTGGTGCCCGGACATTCATCAGAGCACGCAAAAGCATACGCTGTTCCGGCAGACCTTTCGGAATGGGCGTATTGTGGTATTCCGGACTTTCTTTTAGTAATGTCTGGATGAGAAAGATAAGTCGTTCTTTTTTTGTCATGCTAATACCTCTTTTTAATAGCTTGTTTTGGGCAGATTTCTTTACATTGTCCGCAGTGCAGGCATCGATTTTGGTATCGCCGGGATAAATTCCCTTCATATAAGGATTTCTTTCAAATATTTCTTCTGATTTTTCGGAGTGAATATTTTTAATTTTACCGCGAAGGGAAATCGCCCGTTTCTCTGCGGTTGCAGACAGGGCGATAAATTTCTGCTCCATAAGCTGAGTATAAAGGGATTTCCCTTTTGCCGTCAAGAAATAAACACCGGATTCATCCCAAAGCATCAAATCAATGATGCGGGTTACCGGATGACCGTTTGCGCCAATCGTTGCCATGGTGGCGGAATGAAATTCGTTTACCAACAAATTAAGATACTGATTTTTTGTCATTGTCATATATGTTCTCCTTTCTGGCGGCAAAATGGGTTACTTCTTAAAATGTATACGGTGGATTTCCGGAGAAATCAGCAATTACACCATGCGGCTCATCCAGGTAAAATACCTCAAAAATCGGATTGTCCGCTGTCTCATACTGTCCTTTGACAATCGGATTTGCTATACACATTTCTTTTGCAGCCATGTTGTTTTCAAATACGGCTTTTCCGTGCAGGCGAATCCATGCATAAGATGGACTGGAAACAGAAATTTCAATTTCCGGATTGCTCTGCATATCCAGATAGACATCTTTTGTGTTATTTGTGCAGAACCACAGTTTTCCGTCCATTTCTCCGGCAAACATAAACGGGCGGCACTTTGCCTTTCCATCACGGCCTACGGTAGCGAGATACTGTACCGGATTCTCTTTTAAAAATTCAATTACTTTGTTCATAATAAAACCTCCTAAAAATTTTTTTGGAAAAAATATTGTGTTTTCCTGTTGATGATATTATAATATCGCCACAGAGACCTTTCGTAAAGTAAGCACTATTTTGTGCTGTAGTTACCAAAAGGAAACAATTGCGAAAAAAGGATGATTTTGCCATGGAAAATATATCAACAGCAGAAAAACTTCCTGCCTGTCCGGTGGAAACGACACTTACTTTAATTAGTGATAAATGGAAAGTGTTAATTTTAAGAGACTTACTTCCGGGGACAAAACGGTTTGGGGAGTTAAGGAAATCAATTGGACATGTCTCACAGAAAGTGTTGACAGCACAGCTTCGACAGATGGAGCAGAGCGGACTTGTGAATCGAAAAGTATATGCCGAGGTGCCGCCAAAAGTTGAATATTCATTGACGGACGTGGGATACAGTTTGAAACCGATTTTAGACGCTATGTGGACGTGGGGCGAAGAATATCAGAAGAAAATGGAGAAATAATCCCCGGCGGCTTTGAAAACCGCAGCGGGGATTATGAAGACATACACATCATGTATTGTGTGTTGTAATTAATCTAAAATCTGTCCATCCGTAGAAATTGTGACAACCTGCCATGGAATAAATTTTCCACTGTTTTGCAGTGCTGTCTTTGCTGCATGCTCAAGTCCGCCACAGCACGGTACTTCCATGCGGACAACGGTTACACTCTGGATGTCATTGTTCCGGATGATTTCGGTTAGTTTTTCTGAATAATCGATGTCATCCAGTTTTGGACAGCCGACAACGGTGATTTTTCCTTTGATAAAATCATGATGGAAATTAGCATACGCATAGGCGGTGCAGTCCGCAGCAATCAAAAGTTTTGCACCATCAAAGTAAGGAGCCTTTGTCGGTACGAGTTTAATCTGAACCGGCCATTGTCTTAATTCGGACGTAAGAGAATTGTCTGCGGATACAGCAGGTGCTGAATTGCGGCGGTCAAACTGGCGCATTCTCTGTCCGGGACATCCACTGAATGCTGGAGATTTTTTCTCTTTTGCTTTCTTTTTCATATTTTCTTTCACAGCTTCTTCGTCGTAAGCAGCAGCTTCCCGTTCTACAAAAGTAATGGCACCGGTCGGGCAGGTTGGCAGACAGTCGCCAAGTCCGTCGCAGTAGTCGTCGCGCAGCAATTTTGCTTTTCCGTTTACCATACCGATGGCACCTTCGTGGCAGGCATTGGCACAGGCACCGCATCCGTTACATTTATCTTCATCAATCTGAATAATTCTTCGTATCATAGTTTATCCTTCCTTTCGGGTAATTGTTGTTTCTGGTTGTATTATAGAAAAGGCTGTGCTAAAATTATGTTGTTATAACAACGAAAATCATTTTTTTGAAATTGAGGAGCGAAAATGCAAAAACCACAAATACCGATTTTTATGGAAATAACGGACGCAGAATGGGATGAGATGGTTCGTCTTTTGTGTCTGCGAGAGAAAAAATTCAAAAAAAATACGATTATTTTTCATCAGGGTGACATTACAGAGGAGATGGGAATTGTCATAAAAGGAAATGTAAATATAGAAAGTGTGGATGTCTCCGGCAATGTAAGTCTGCTAGGAAATGCGGAAGCCGGGGATGTATTTGCGGAGACGTATGCACTCTGTGGCGAGGCAATGGCGGTAGATGCAGTGGCTACGAGCGAGACAGTAATTCTGTTTCTTCCTATGAAACAGCTTATGCATGAAAAAAATGCAGGATATTCGTGGTACGGTAAAATGCAGGCTAACATAATTCGTATGCTCAGCAAGAAAAATCTGGTGTTGTCAAATCGTATTTTCTGTACAACTCCGAAAAAAATCAGGGATCGTGTATACACCTATCTTTCCATGCAGAGGGTGAGAAGCGGCTGCCGGAAATTCAAGATTCCGTTTAACAGGCAGCAGATGGCGGATTACCTGAATTTAGACAGGAGTGCGCTGTCAAAAGAACTGGGACTTATGCGGGAAGAAGGAATCCTTTCTTTCTATAAAAATGAATTTGAACTTTTGGAGGCGGAGGAATACGATGTTAAAAGATAAAGATATCAGGGAACCGCTATTTGACTTTTTGGAGGAACAGTACAGGAAAACTCGGATTATAGAGGAAAAAACGATGGGAAAATCCAGAGCGGACGTTGTGATGGTTTTGGAAGAAGAACTGGTAGGAATTGAAATCAAAAGCGATGCAGACACCTACGCAAGACTTTCACGTCAGGTCAAAGATTATGACCGTTTTTTTGATCGAAATTATGTCGTTGCCGGTTCGAAACATGCTCATCACGTGGGGGAACATGTACCGGAGTGGTGGGGCATTATTACGGTAGAAGAAGTTGATGGAGTGTGCGATTTTTATGTACTCCGTAAAGCCGAAAAAAATCCCAAGCAGAAAATGCTTCACAAAATAAAATTGTTGTGGCGTCCGGAACTGGCGCATATTCAAAAAGTGAATCATTTGCCGGCATACAAGCAGAAAAGCAAAGATTTTGTCCGAAAAAAAATCATAGAAAAAGTACCGGAAGACCTGCTGCATAAACAAATTAGTGATGAATTGTTTGAGCGGGATTACACGACGATTCAACAGCAGATTGATGAATTTAAAAAGAGGTGACAAACGATGAAAATGACGACACTTTGTTATATTGAAAAAGATGGGAAATATCTGATGCTTCATCGGACAAAAAAGGAAAAAGATATTAATAAGGACAAATGGATTGGTGTTGGAGGGCATGCCGAGGAAGGCGAAGGCCCGGAGGAATGTCTGTTAAGGGAGGTAAAAGAGGAGACAGGTCTTTTACTTACTTCTTACCGATTTCGCGGAATTGTAACTTTTGTCAGTGACCAGTGTGAGCCGGAACTGATGTGCCTTTTTAGTGCAGACAAATTTGAGGGAGAAGTAATAGAATGTGATGAGGGGGATTTGTTCTGGGTTGAAAAAGAAAAAGTACCCTCACTTCCAACATGGGAGGGGGATGCCATTTTCCTAAAATTGTTTCTGGAAGATGAACCGCGGTTTTTTAGTCTTCGTCTTGTTTATGAAGGAGAAAAATTAGTGGAAAAGAATTTAAGATTGTATGAATCATAACAAAAAGTGGCTGCTTGATACAGCCACTTTTTACAAGCGTATGTCAATGTTTGCACCAACATTTGGATTCACTGACATTTCCATCATTTTCGCCAATTCATCTCCCTGCATTTCCTGTGAGTCTAAAGTTTTTGAAAGCATCGAGACACCGACTGACTGCATGAGATTGTTTGCAGCATTTGCCATGGAATAACTGGCAATATCCATGCCTAAATCCATATCCATAACGATACCTCCTATCGAATAATTCTAATTAAATAATAGCAGAGATAGGAGAAAATAACAAGAAAAATTTATGAAAAAAGGATATTTTTGCAAGTTCACTCGTTTATATAGTGAAGACCAAGAGAAAGGAGGTTTTATGGTGAGGGATTGGACAAAAGATTATTTTCATGAAAAATATGAGTGCTATTGTGATATGGTATATCGAATCTGTATGCTTTATTTGAAAAATGAAAGCGATGCCAGAGATGGGTTACAAGATATTTTTCTGAAAATGTGGGAAAAACAACCGGTCTTTGAAAATGCTTCCCATGAAAAGGCATGGCTTATAAGTACGACCAAAAATTATTGTCTGGATGTATTAAAAAGCAGTTGGCATAAAAAACGAGTGGCACTGGATATTAACCGGGAAATCATGTCGGATGAGAGAGAACAGGAGTATCCGGTGTTAGATGAGATTTTGAAACTGCCACAAAAATACCGGGAGGTTCTTTATTTATATTATTATGAAGAATATTCAGTAAAGGAAATCGGGATTATGCTCAAAAGGAAAGAGAGTACCATCCAGTCCCGGCTGGCGGCAGGAAGAAACAAATTAAAAACAAGATTGGCAGACAGAAAGGGTGTATGGTAATGAATAAACAGATAGGAAAAAATATGTTTGACGGTATGGAATTGCCGGAGCAGACGAAACAGGAAGTGTGGGGAAATTTAGAAAGTATAATTTCAAATACTACAGTAGAAAAAAGGGTACACAAAAACCGTGTTTGGGTCAGACGGCTTGGAAAAACAGCGGCTGCATTCCTTATAATGGGAGTTCTTTTCGGAACTATTAATGGTGTAAGTCATGGCGGACTTGTTGAGGCAATTTCCGGTTTGTGGCAGACAGACGAGAGCAGTCAGAAAATTGTAACAGAAATGACCGATTATCATGTGAGGCTGGATTCCGTATATGCACCAGAAGTACTTGAATGTACGGAGAAAAGACTTATTTTTGCCGGAAGTTTTGGTCTTGTTATTTATGACCGGCAAAGTGAGCGTGTGGCGGCTACGATTGATTTGCAGAAAATTGAAAGTAATCACTTCAATGCCGATACATTGCAGACTAGGTTTCTGATTCAGGGAGACGAACTGGTGATTTATAATCTGCAAAATAAAAAAGTATATGGAAAGAGCTATCACTATAATCTTTCAACGAATGGTAAAAAAGAAACGTCGTCTCTTTTGCCGGACACTACGCAAAAAGCGGATGCTTTTTTAGAGAAAGAATGGCAGAAACAGAATAAGGATAAGTATGCCGATACATTAAATTTTTATGCGGAGGGAACCTCTTTGTATAAAGATAAAGAGGGACTTCTGAGCGAAAAAGCATTAATTTCAAAAGAAGGTAATACGATTTCATCTGCTGTGTGGTTAGTGCTTGAAAAAGACAAGACTAAGGGTGATTACCAGATGTATTTGTATCAGAAAAAAGGAAAACAAGGTGTGGCAAAAAAAGAAAAACTACGCATCCAAGCATCTACGGAGAAAGAGAAGACGACAGTCCTTAAAAGGTATGAAGAATTTGGCGGTTCGGAGATAAAAAAGGCAATTGTTGAAACCTTTTATGACAATCCATCTTTGTATGAGGGATATGTTTATCAGGGCAGTCAAAATTATCAAAAAGTAGAATTTGGAAACTGTGATGTGGTAATTCCAATTGTCAAAATCACAGGAACAAATAGACAAAAAGATACGGTAAAAGTAATTGGACAATTCTACTGGTATGGCTTCAGCTTGTCCGGAAAAACTTTATATGAGGCGCAGTCCGGTGGTGGGGTGGCAGTCATGTTTTTGAAAAAAGACGGTGGCAGATATCAGGTGAAAAAGGTAGTACATCCAAGAGATGGTGGATTATTACAGAAAGACTTGGTGAAATTATATGGAAGTGATGGAAAAGCTGTTTCAGATGTTCTCGAAGATTCGCTTGCGGATGAAGTAGTTAAAACATTGAGAACTTATGTAAAACAGAATCAGCTGGATATTAAGTATTACAAGGCATTTGGGTGGAACCCGGAGAAAATTGATGAATAGGATGAAATCAACGAAAGTCTACGCTTCGTAGGTAGTGTTATTTTTGTTGAGCGGGTGGAGGATGGATTGCTTGCCCTCGATTTGGTGAAAGGAATTGATGACACAGAAAAACGGAGGGCGTTGGAGCAGGCTGCAAAAATGTTGTTTGGGTGAAAATTGACAAATATGGCTGCGAATCATATAATTCTATATGTTATTTAGGAAAAAGTAGAGAGGAATATTATGTTAGAGCCAAAAGAAGTTAATTTATCGCCCATGCCAAAAACATGGATTTTAGATTTGGACGGCACAATTGTTGTCCATGATGGTCCGTATATCTTAGGACACGATAAGTTTTTGCCGGGAGCAAAAGAATTTTTAGATGGCATTTCGGAAGATGATATGATTATATTTCTGACTGCCAGAGGTGAGTGGGAAAAGGAGCATACCTTACGGTTTTTAAAAGAAAATCATGTGCGCTATGACCATATTATTTTTGGCGCAGGACAGGGAGAGCGTGTGCTAATCAATGATAATAAACCGGACGGACTTGTCACAGCGGTCGCAGTCAACACAACAAGAGATAAATTCTGCCAGACCAAATTTCAGACGGATTATAATTTGGGAACGAGGTATGATTGATTTTTTTAGTTTCCGTAATTCAGGAAAAAATTTTGTGTCTCGTGGACGGCTCTCGCCTTGATAAATACGCGGAAGTATTGATATGCAGATTTGTATATCGGATACTTCCGCGTATTTATATCCACTCGCCGCAAAGTTTTCGCCTGAATTACTGGAATGCTAAAATACTGAAAAATACCAATTTACTAATTATACTCTAGCCATAGAGAGGAGGTTCATTTTACCATAATGGAAAAATTATGCAGTGACAAAGAGCGTTCAGAGTTATATGTGTATACTTTCAGAAACAATTATGCGCAAATGAAACAGGTACAGATAATACCAAGCTTTTTATATTGGAAGACCTGGTATTATCTTTTTTAAGGGAAATTGCAGGCTATAGGTGTCTTGATTAGTGTTGACACCATATAAAACGCCATATATAATGAATACGCTGAAAGTTTAAATTAGCGTAACAGATTGTAGAATGGGAGGAGAGGAATAGTGAAAACGCTAAGCGATTACATGAAAATGAATTATCGAATGGAAATTGTTGAGGATGCAGAGGAAGGTGGCTTTGTGGTTTCGTTTCCGGAACTTTCGGGATGCCTTACTTGTGGAGATACAAAAGAAAAAGCAATTGCTAATGCTATAGATGCAAAGAGAGCATGGTTTGAAGCTGCACTAGAGGCAGGAATGGAGATAAACATTCCGGGTGCGCCAAGTAAAGATATTTAATCTTTTTAAGATTCCAGTAATTTAGCCAATCCAATTTGCGTTGAGTGAGTACAAACGCGTGGGTATGAGATATGCGTTTTTTGCATATCCATACCCCTACGCAGTTTGTTAAGCGGGAGCGCTCATGAAATGCAAATTGGATTGGCTAAATTACGGAAATTAAAAACTTAAAAAACATTGCTTGCAAACACCTAAAATATATAGTACAATAAACCCCTAAAACCTATGTGAATTTTTCTAAACAGTTTTGTTTATTTTTCGTCACATCATCTGCCGATGGTGTGATTTTTTGTTGCAAAGGAAAGGACGCTTGCGAAGAAAGGAGTTCCCGATGGAACAAACATTTATGAAAGAAAAGAAAATATTACCGTTAGTATTGTCGATGTCGCTGCCAATGATGTTGTCCATGCTTGTAAATTCTTTATACAACATTGTTGACAGTTATTTTGTGGCACAGATTAGTGAGCAGGCGATGACGGCATTATCTTTAGTATATCCACTCCAATTACTGGAAACGGCAATAGCGGTTGGCTTCGGGATAGGAATGAATGCGGCTGCCGCATATTATCTGGGAGCGAAGGAGCAACAGAGGGCGGATGATATTGTGACATCAGGGCTTATCCTCAGCCTTTTGCATGGCGTGATTTTGATGGCTGCGGCACTTCTTTTTGCACCGGCATTTGTTTCGCTGTTTACAGAAAATGAAAAGATTCTTGCGGATGGTGTGAAATATTCAAATCTTGTATTTATTTTTGCAGTTCCAAATGTCATTGCGATAACGTTTGAGAAAATTTTTCAGGCAGAGGGACGGATGAAAGTTTCGATGCTTAGTATGCTGTGTGGGTGTGTTGCTAATATCATACTTGATCCGCTGTTGATTTTTGGTATTGGAATATTCCCCAAAATGGGGATTGAGGGAGCTGCAATTGCAACCGGTATTGGACAAGTAATACCACTTATTGTGTACTTGTTTATTTTTATCAAGCACCCGGTATCACTGCATTTTCACTGGCATAAAAAAGTCTTCCAAAAACGGTTGATGGGGCAGATGTATGGAGTAGGAATTCCGGCGACATTAAACCTTGCCCTTCCTTCCTTTATGATTACGGCACTTAATGGAATTCTTGCTGTGTATTCCGCATCGTATGTGCTGGTGCTTGGCATTTACTATAAACTGCAGACATTTATTTATCTCTCGGCAAATGGCATTGTACAGGGAATTCGCCCAATTATCAGTTATAATTATGGCGCGGGAGAGAGAGGGCGTGTTAAAAGAATTTTTATTACAGCACTGATTATGATTGCCTCTATTATGTTTGTGGGGATGTTGATATGTCTTGGATTTGCAGAAAATCTGATAGGATTGTTTACAGAAAATTCGCTAACGATTTTGGAGGGTGCACAGGCGGTACGCATTATCTGTATGGGCTTTGTGATATCGGCAGTTTCGGTTACGATAAGTGGTATGTTAGAGGCATTGGGGAGAGGTGTGGAATCTTTGATTCTTTCGCTGCTTCGTTATGTTGTCGTAATTATACCGGCGGCATTTGTGCTTGGAAAACTATTTGGCGGTGCAGCAGTCTGGCACTGCTTTTGGATTGCGGAGACGATTGCATCGCTTACAGCGGTTTTCTTAATTTACAGGCGAAGCCCTTTTACTCAAACATGTAGGTAAAATAAGCTTCCTTAAATGCGAGGGAGCGATTGCGTGAAATCGGCAGTGTAACACCATCTGTCATAGTCACACTGTTTTTAGTAAACTGATTTACGAAATTTAAGTTAATAATGTAACTGCGGTGGCAGCGAAAAAATCCCTGTTCCAAAGTAAAAATTTCTTCGCACCGGGAAAATAGTTCGCGGATTTCGATACTTGTACCATTATGAGGAAAAACGAGAACGGATTTGTTTTGAGCTTCTAAATAGTTTGTATCTTCCAGTGTGATTTTGCAAAATCCGTCCGAAGTGCGGGCAACAAAGATTTCTTTCTGACTCTTTATCAGCGCTATAAAATCATCCATAATAGACCAAAGCTGATTGGGAGAAACCGGCTTTAGCAGATATTGAAGTGCCTTGACCTCATAAGAGTCAAACGCAAATTCTTTGGATGAGGTCAGAAAAATAATGGGAACGTTTTGATTCTGCCTGCGTAATTCTTTTGCCGTATCAATACCGTTTAGAAGCGGCATAAGGACGTCAAGAAAAATCAGGTCAAAGCATTCACTTTTTTGCGCAAGAATCAAAGCATCTCCATTTTCATAGCAGTGGACAGAAAGTGAAATCGACTGGTGAATTGCCCATTGCTGTAAAAGAGATTTTGTTACTTCGCTTACTGCCACCTCATCATCACAAATTGCTATTTTCATATGCACCTCGATAGAATGATTTTTAATACAAAACAATGTTCCTCAACAGAAAAATGACATTGTCCATTTAACTGTTGTACATAGTATACAATACTTTTGGTTCCAATACCATGACCTTTTTTATCCGAAATGGGAATCCCATCAATAAATTTTGGCATTGTTTCAATAGGATTTTTTATTTCCAACAGCAAAAGATTTTCCTTTTGCATAATCTGTAAGGAGACCCATTTTTCGCCTGATGTATGTTCCAGAGCATGCAGTGCATTTTCCAGTGCATTTGATAAAATCGTACAGAGGGAGAGGTCCGGACACGGCAGGTCCTTTTGCACACAAATTTCTGGCAGGAAATTGATGTTTCGCTCAAGAAAACGTGTTTTATAAATGGAAATTACCGAATTTAAAGTCTCATTTTTGCAGTATCTTGTGACAATTGTGTCATCATAAGCGGTGCCAATCTCCTGAATGTAGGAAATGGCTTTTTCCGGATGATTCTGGTTTAGCATGGAGAGAATAAGATTTAGGTGGTGGCGCATATCGTGCCGCAAAATGGCAAGCGTCTGTTCGCTGTTACGGACCTGATCAATTTCTTTTTGCAGCGATATTAGCTGCATTTCCATTCGGTCGCTGTACTGGCGGATTTCCGATTTTTTCTCGGATTCCTTAAAGTATACAAGCAGAAAAATGAGATAGCCGATACTAAAAGCAAATCCCATAAATTCAACAACGACTTTATTTCCGGAGTACAAAAGATTGGAAAATTTCGTTGAGGCATAATCAAAAATATAATAAATAAATGGAAGAAAGCCGATGATAACAAGCTCCTTATTTTCCTTTGAAAAAATAGTTTGTGTTGTCCGGCGGACAAATTTGAACAGGAAAAAGAATGTGATAAATGTTATAGCAATTCGTGTGCTATAGTACCAGACCGGATTCTTAGTAAGCGTAAGTGCAAAAAGTCCGATCCAGTTGCTGAACTGACAGCACAGATAGGCGGAAAAAACAGAAATACAACAGGATAAAAGTGAATAACGGTAACACAAAAACAAAAATAAAATGAGTGGAAGGTGTACCAAAACAGGGTAAAGCTGATTGGCAAACGCCGTGCCTGTAAAGAGGTTGATGCTCCAGTAGAAAAAAACATCCACCAATGCAAACAAAAGCAGTTTTCCGAAATTTTTCATGATTGGTTTTACACCAAGAAAAAACGCAGAAATGAAAATTCCGAAAAGCAGTGTTGTTAAATTGTGTATGCCGGTAAGTAGTTGTAAAATCATCTGTGGTATTCCTTTCGCTGCCGATTATCTGCCCTTATTATACGACATTAACTTTCACATGGCAATCCCGATTTGCTATTCACACTGTATAATTACCATTCACGCAAATCGCCGGATAGCGAAAAATTATATGATAAAATAGAGAGCGAGAAAGGAGTGAGTGCGATGGGAAAAAACAGAAGATATATCGCAAAAATTTTTCACAGTCTGTTTGGCGTGGTATTTGTTTTCGCAGGCGTGCTTTTACTTGGTACTTCGGCAAAAGCAGCCGGAGATGTCACGCATTATCGAACCGCATATCTGCAAAACTGCTGTCCGGGCATTCAGGTCGTTGCCCATGCGTATTTAGTAGGAAACGATAATGTGGCAAATTACTGGAAAACCATTGCCGTTGATAAGGTGCCTGTAAACACGAAAATTCAGGGGAAGACGATTGACCCGCAATATTTTCCGCAGGATAATATTGAGAATCTGAAACAGTTGTATTCATCCGTTCAGGGGTATCAGAATTTCACGTGGATTTCCGGTGCATATCTGGAAAATGAAGGCAGCAAGCTTCAAGTTGTCGCCTATGATAAAAATTACATTATTTACTGGAGCAATGGCTACCGCAGTTTCACGGAAAGTCCGGTTATGTGTAAACAGTATCTGCTTATGGCATCACATCCGCCGGGCTTTTACAGGCTGCCAAGGAGTGTGGTATGGCTGGATTGTGGACGAACAGAAAATGTAGTTCCGACAGGGGAGACGATTAAGAAAGAGGGAACCGGAAGAGTCACTTCGTCATTTATTGGAATCAGTCCGATTCCGGGAACAGCAGATTCCGGTGACGTTTACAAAGTAAAGGTAAATACCGAGTTAAATGTTGTTTCTACGGTGAAACTTCCATCCCGCACATCGGACACAACGGATACATATTACAAAATTTCTTTTAACGGAAAGAATGACGTAAATTATATGACGAGAAATCGTCCGGGATATTACTATGTAAAGAGTAAGTATATCAATCTTTACCGGGCAGACATGAAAACGCCGAGTAATCTGGTGGACTATCAAGTGAATTATCCGGTTACTTATGCGAATCAGAAAAGGGATATTAATGTGCAGGCAGCAGCTAATTCATCCAGTGAAGTTTTGGGATATCTGCAAAATGAGGCACAGGTTCAGGTGTATGAAAAAGAGAGCAACGCCAGCTGGGCAGCCATTTATTTTAACAGTCAGAAAGCTTATGTGCCTGCAAAATACTTGAAAAAAGTGGTAAAACCGGTAGTTCAGAAGCCGAAAAATGTGCCAAAGAATTTCCGTATTAAAACCATCAAAAACAATCAGTACGTTTTGAAGTGGGATAAATCGTCCGGCTGTAAGGATTATCAGATTATATACTGTAAAAATTCCTTTGGCAGTCTGACTTCAAAGAAAAATGTTCTTTATAAAAATAATCATTATAAGAAGAACACGATAACGGTGAAAAAGTCATATTTGAAAAAACGTACCTGCATTTACATTGCACTGGCGGCAAATTATGAAAATGGAACTTCGCAAAAAATCTGGCTGGATGTGTATGTGCCGGGGAAACCGAGAGCCTTAAAGAAAAAGCATTTGCAAATTTCTTCAAAAAAAATTAAAATAAAGCAGTACCCGGATTATGTAATGAAAATCCAGTACTCAACCAAGAAATCATTTAAAAAGGCGAAGACGGTCTCAAACAAGGGAAGGCTGGTACGTGCGATTAAGAAATTGAAACGAAATACAACGTACTATATCCGCTATTGCTCGAATACGGTAGTTGACACGGATGCCGGTCAGAAAAGTGTGTATGGACAATGGTCTAAGACTTTAAAAGTGAGAACAAAAGGGTAATGACACAGAGGAGATTTAATACATTATGAAGACAAGAGAAGAAGCACTAACCTATGGTTTATCCTTCCCGGACACATATCAGGACGCACCATTTCGAGATGCCAACTGGCAGCTTGTAAGAGTGAAAAAAAGTAAAAAAGTTTTTTTGTGGACTTATGAAAGGGAAGGACTTCTCTGTCTGAATGTAAAGGTGACGCCGGAGAGCAGAGATTTCTGGCGTGGTATCTATGATTCCGTAGTACCGGGATGGCATCAGAACAAGGAACACTGGAATACGATTGTTTTGGATGGAACCATCCCGGATGCGGATGTTCGAAAAATGATTTATGAGAGTTATGAACTTGTCACGGATAATCCGACAAAACGGATTTATGAAGCAGTGAAAAAGATTCCGAAAGGGCATGTGGCAACTTACGGACAGGTTGCTGCCATGGCAGGAAATGAAAAAATGGCGCGTGCGGTTGGAAATGCGCTTCATAAAAATCCGGACCCGGATAATATCCCTTGTTTCCGTGTGGTGAACAGTAAGGGAGAACTTTCAGGGGCTTTTGCTTTTGGCGGTGCCAATGTGCAGGCAGAACGGCTGATGGCAGACGGTGTTGAAGTGGCAGATGGAAAAGTAGATTTGACCCGTTATGGAATCAAGTAAAATTCCGATATATAAAACAGAGTCATGGATGATAATATGAGATAAAAGGATTTATCGATGACAAAGTGAGGAATTTACATGAAAACAACTGGGAAAAGTTTCCAAATGACGAGCGGGAGCGTACAGGGCGTACAGGAGAGAGAACAGGATATATGGAAAAAAGTGTGCGAACAATTGACGGACATAACTTCTGGTATGTCAGAGGAAGAAAAACAAGACTATGAGAAAAAGATTCGGGCAAAATTGCAACGAGGTGCGAACTTATCTGTAGAGGAGTTAAATTATCTGAGAATTCACAACCCCGAACTATATCGAAGTGCAATGCGTGTAAAAACAGCAAAACAACAATTGAAAGAGCAGTTAAGACACTGTAAATCAAAGCAGGAAGCAAATACTCTCATTGTCCGGGCAATTTCCAGAATCAGTGACAAAGACCCTGACAAAACATATCTGACAGCGGGATTGCGGAAAGTCGCAGAAGAATTCAAGAAAAGCTTCCGGTACGCCAGACTGCCGGAAACCAACGACCAGAAAAAAGATAAAAAAGCACATGGTAAGAAAAAACAGGATAAGAATTCATCCGATATGTTTGGCTCCTTATTACAAATGCTGACACCGGAGCCTTTGTTGAGCGAAAGCCTTCAAAACTTCATTGGGGTAAACTAATTTTGTGTCAAATTTTAATACTAGTTTGTTAGAAATTTCAGTAATATAAAAGAAAAACCTTGTGACTCGTGGGCGCTTTCGCTCGTTAAGTGCGTAGCGGTATGGGCACTGAAAATACCAGTGCCACATACCGACGCACTTAAAACCCACGAGTCACAAGGTTTTTCTTTTATATTACTGGAACTACGAAGAAATTAGCATCAAACACTTGACACAAAATTAACTCCCTTTCACCTTGCCTCGTCCCCAGTTTTAGTGGTATAATCTGCTTATAAAAATAATTGATAAAAAATATCAAAAGGGGGCTTTTATAATGGAAAAACAGATATTTACAAACGAGGTTATTTTATCTTGGCTTCAATATTATGCAAAGAATACAACAATTGATTTGGAACATGTGAAAATTATTGATATTACAAAGAAAAACAAGAATGTAATTCCTACAGTTGAATCCCACAAAACGACAATGGTATTTACCAATGCAGGAATTGACGATATTTTTTACCGCTTGTGGAATGCCGGGCTTGGTGAGTGTGAGGTTTGGTACAATGACGGTTCAGAACCGGACGGACCGATTTTGAACAGTCAGGTAAAGGATATGATTAACCGTGGAATCAATGCTTCTGCCGGAATGCTGATTGTCAATCCAAATGCGAGAAACACGGCAAAAATCGGCATTGGCAATGAATTTTTCAAAAAGGGCTCTATTCAGTATGTGGGAAGTGAGATTCGTGCTGTTATTTTAAATAAAATGATGGTGGATACGCAGGACGATGTCTGTGTTATCGGTGGAGAGAGTATTGCCATTGAGACTGCTCTTTTGGCTCCGGAAGGAACGGTTATTGCTGTTGAATATAGTGCTACAGACCGTGATACAATGGAGGAAAATGTAGACCATTTTGGGTTGCAGAATGTAAAAATTATTGACCACGTGGATGAAGAAACAATGCGTGACTGTCCGGTTCCTTCGACGGTATTCATGGTAGCCAGCGCAAGTATGAATCAGGAACTTGAGTATTTTGTTAAGAAGAATCCAAATGTTCATGTTGTCATTTATACGTTGGATTTTCAGGTGGCAGCAGGAGCTGGTGAGATGCTTTCGAAATTGGGAATTCAGGATGTGGAGACAATTCAGATTGCGGTTTCCAGATTGTCTGCAAATCATTCCTTTAAACAGCAGCCGGCTCCTTGGATAATTACGGGTAGAGGAGAATAAGTTCTATGATATTACAAGAAGGAAAAAAGAAAAACAGCTACATTATTGAGGGGCTTTTCCTTCCGCTTCAAACGGAGAAAAGATTGGAAGCGCTTGGCATGACGAAAGGAACTCCGGTGGAAGTTTTAAACCGGAAGCGAAGTGGAACGATGATTGTGCGTGTGCGGGGAACGCGTTTTGCATTAGGCAGGGGGATAACCGGGAAAATTGAAGTCGCGGAGGATAAAAAACAATGAGTGAAAATTTGGTGGTTGGTTTTATTGGCAATCCCAATTGTGGAAAAACAACGTTGTTTAACGCTTTTACCGGTGCCAATTTAAAGGTGGCAAACTGGCCTGGTGTAACGGTTGAGAAAGTAGAGGGTGCGCTAAAATACCATAATAATACATATCGGCTTGTGGACTTGCCGGGAACATACAGTCTTACCTCTTATACGATGGAGGAACAAGTGAGCAGACAGTATATTCTAAGTGATGAGGTTGACGTTATTGTGGATGTGGCAGATGCATCTTCACTGGAACGAAATTTGTATTTGACGCTGCAGCTTTTAGAGCTTGGAAAGCCGGTTGTGTTAGCGTTAAATATGATGGATATTGTGGAAAAGCGTGGAATGGAAATTGATTTGCATCGTCTGCCGGAGATGCTTGGAATTCCGGTTATTCCTGTGTCTGCCAGAAAACGTACCGGACTTGAAATTCTGATGCATGCTGTGTCGCATCACAAGGATGCGGTTATGCCGGATAAACTCGTTCATCATCATACAATGCCATCACATCACAAACATGACCATCATGTCGATCATGCCATGGTATATAGTGATGAAATTGAGGATAAGATTGATAGTATTTCGGATGTCTTGCAGAAACAGTACCCGGAAATGCTTCATGTACGATGGTGTGCAATTAAACTCTTGGAAGGGGATAAAGAAATTTCTGAAAAATATCCGGTCGATTTGCCACAAGTGCTCGACCGTAGTTATGAATCAGAAATTATTAACCAGAAATATGAATTCATTGAAGAAATTGTTCAGGAAGTGTTGGTAAACAAAGAGGAGAAGGCGCAGTCAACGGATAAAGCTGACCGTATTTTGACTCATCCGATTTTCGGAATTCCGATTTTTTTAGGGATTATGGCACTTGTATTTCTGCTGACCTTTACGGTGGGAGATTTTATATCCGGGTACTTTGAATTGGCAGTAGAATGGTTAAGTGGATTTATTTCAAACGCATTGGCAGCATGGCAGGTTAATCCGGCGGTTACATCGCTTTTGGTAGATGGAATTATAGCTGGTGTGGGTGGCGTATTGACGTTTTTACCTAATATTTTTATTTTATTTTTGGCACTTGCTTTTTTGGAAGATAGCGGATACATGGCAAGAGTGGCTTATGTTATGGACGGCATTATGGGGCGGATTGGGTTATCCGGCCGTGCCTTTATTCCGATGATTCTCGGATTTGGGTGTTCGGTGCCGGCAGTCATGGCGTCAAGGGCATTAGAAGATAACAAGGATCGTATGAAAACAATGTTAGTTACGCCTTTTATGTCATGCAGTGCAAGGCTTCCGATTTATATTTTGTTTTCGCAGATGTTTTTTGGGAAACATGCAATGATAGCAGCTTACTCAATGTATGTCATTGGGTTAGTTGTTGCTGTTTTTGTTGCTTTTATTCTTCATATTGTAGATAAAAAAGAAGCAAATGGAATGCTTATTATTGAATTGCCGGAGTATAAAGCACCAAGTGCCCGTACGATTTGGATTTATGTTTGGGAGAAAGTAAAAGATTATTTGACGAAGGCCGGAACCGTAATTTTCCTTGCTTCTATTGCTATGTGGCTTCTTTTAAATTTTGGAATACATGGTTACACAAATGAGATGTCGGAAAGTTTTGGAGCAGCAATCGGACATTTTATCGTGCCTGTGTTAAAACCGATTGGTCTTGGTTACTGGCAGATAGCCGTGGCCTTGATTGCCGGAATATCGGCAAAGGAAGTTGTTGTATCAAGTTGTGCTGTTTTGTTTGGAATAGCAAATGTAAATTCGGCAGCCGGTATGGGAGCGCTGCATCAGGCACTTGGTGCAGCCGGATTTGGTATGGTAAATGCCTATTGTCTTATGATTTTTTGCCTGCTGTATATCCCTTGTTTTGCTACGCTGGCAACGATTCGTAAGGAAAGCGGAAGTATTAAATTTATGTTTTTAGCAGCCGGATTTCAGCTGGTTATGGCATGGCTTGCATCATTTGTGGTATTTCAGATTTTTTAGTACATTTTTAGATAAAGTTTCCTTTACACTTGGTAGTAAACGTCGTATAATTTGAGTGTAAAATATAGCGTTTTCCTTATAAGGAAAATTTATATGCTATCAAGGAGGATTTATATGCAGAAGAAGCAGGCAAAAGTTTTTGCAGGATTGTTAAGTATGTCCTTAGCTGTTTCCCTTATGACACCGTTGCAAGGTGTTTCCGGTCAAGCAGCAAGAAGAAAAATTGCACTGTCCAAAAAGAGTGTTACGATGACAGTGGGACAGAAGAAGACAATTCGTATCAAAAACGCAAAAGGAAAGCGTATCAAATGGAGTATTAAGAAAAAAAGCATTGCAAGTTACAAAAAGAGCGGTAAGTATGCTGTAAAACTGACCGCAAAGAAAAAGGGAACAACGACCCTTACCTGCAAGGTGAAAAATGGCAAGTGGAAGAGTTACAGGTGTAAAGTTAAAGTCAAAAAGGCTACACTTGTCCGTACGCCGGTGGCAACAAATGATGTCGTAAAAACAACGGAAAAACCGAGTTCTACTGCGGTAGTTACGATGCCTTCTGTTCCTACACAAACTCCGACGGATGGACAGGATAAACCGCAGGAGCCAGAAAAAACACCAACAGCGACCCCGACAGCAACACCAACGGCAAAGCCAACGGCGACCCCGACGGTAACACCAACGGTAACACCGACGGCAAAGCCAACAGCAACACCAACGGCAAAGCCAACAGCAACACCAACAGCAACACCGGCAGGTGAATTTGCAGAAAAAACGTATTTGTCTACCGGTTTTGAAGACGGAACGGATGGATTTACCGGACGTGGAGCAGCAAAAGTAGCAGTGGCTTCCGGCGGAAGAAGTGGAAATTGTCTTTCTGTAACCGGACGTATGAGCACATGGAACGGAGCTGAATTGAATGTAACGGATTCGATTGTGAAGGGTGCAACGTATTCGATTTCGGTATGGGTAAAGCAGACAACGGACTCTGACCAAAAAGTTAAGTTATCAGCGAATCTGACGGTTTCCGGTCAAAGTAGTTATCCGGCAATCAAGGATGAAACAACATTGAAATCCGGTGTTTGGACTAAAATTGAGGGTACTTATGAGGTTCCGGAGTCATTTTCTAAATTAACATTTTATGTCGAGGGACCATCCGGTAATTTTGATTTTCTTGTGGATGATCTTACCATTACACAGACAACAGCGGGAAAAGAACCATTTAATCCGGAAGGACTTACGAGTATCAAGGATACTTACAGTGGAATTTTTGAACGCATGGGTAATGTAGTAAGTTACAATACTTCATGGAATAATGGTTATCAGATGCAGAGTGATGATACGATGAAGTTTGTGAAACATCATTTTAACAGTTACACATTGGAAAATGAGTTAAAACCGGAGCAGGTTTTATCGAATTGGAGTGGTACGATTTCGGTCAGTGAGGCAAAGAATCTAGGATATGTAATTCCAGATGGTTACACCGAATCGACTGTTGCTAAACTGAATTTTGACAGTGTAGATAAGATTCTGGAAATTGCAAATAATTATGGCATTCAGATGCGAGGACATGTGATGCAGTGGCATCAGCAGACATCACCGCGTTTCTTTCACGAAGGATATGATGCGAATAATGATATTGTGACCAAAGCAGTGATGGATAAGCGAATTGAGTTTTATATTCGTACCGTGATGAAACATGTGATGGACAAGGAGAAGAGTTTGACCGGAAAAGCAGGTTCTCTTGTTTATTGCTGGGATATCACGAATGAGTACACACACCGCACCAATCAGCCATCCGATACAACATGGGTTGATGTTTATGGTGACATGGGTTTGAAACCAACCTATGTGAAAAAGGCTTACGAAGTAGCTTATGATGAGTTGAAACAGTACGGTCTGCAGAAAGATATTACGTTGTTCTATAATGATTACAATGAATATGATGTTGCGGATGAAATTGTAGAACTTATTAATTATATCAATGAGGGTGAAGAAACGAATATTTGTGGTGGTATCGGTATGCAGAGCCACATTACGGTAAGTTATCCATCTCTCGAAAAATATGGAACAGCGGTTGATAAATTCTTAGCAACCGGACTTCAGGTACAGGTTACTGAGTTAGATATTGGAATTTCAGATACACAGACAGAGGAAGATTTAGCACAGCATTATTCGGATATTATGAAGTTATTAATATCCAAACAGAAAAACCGTGATAAAACGGTAAATGCCCGCGGAATCACAGGTGTTACGGTATGGGGACTCTATGATGCGATTTCATGGAGAAAACCTACTTCATGTCTGTTATTTGGAGAAAGTTTAGAAGATCCAAAACCAGCTTTTTATTCTTTCTTAGAGGCTGCGACAAAATAATAGCAATTACGACAGTTTTATAACCGCTTTGACAGTGATTATGGAAAGTGCAGTTTGAATATGATAGAATAAATCCAATTTATGAAATTGCGAAAGGAGATTTATACATATGAAATATTCAATTGAAGGAGCACCGTTGCCGGTAGTTATTTGTGATTTGGAGGCAGGCGAGTCCATGATTACGGAAAAAGGAGCTATGTCTTGGATGACGCCAAACATGAAGATGGAGACATCCGGCGGCGGAATGGGAAAAATGATTGGTCGTATGTTCAGCGGGGAAAATATGTTCCAGAACCGTTATACAGCAGAAGGCGGAGCCGGACAGATTGCTTATGCTTCCAGTTTTCCGGGGTCGATTTTGGCATTTGAAATTGGAAATGGAAATGAGATAATTGCACAGAAGAGCGCATTTCTTGCTTCTACGGATGGAGTGACATTATCGGTTGCATTCCAGAAAAAATTAGGTGGCGGTCTGTTTGGTGGCGAAGGTTTTATTATGCAGAGACTTTCCGGCAATGGTACGGCTTTTGTAGAAATTGATGGTTATGTAAAGGAATATGAGTTGGCAGCAGGGCAGCAGATGATTATTGATACCGGCTACTTAGCTGCGATGGATGCAACCTGTACGATGGATATTACAACCGTTAAGGGACTGAAAAATAAAGTGCTTGGTGGAGAAGGATTCTTTAACACCGTAGTGACCGGTCCCGGTAAGATTTATCTGCAGTCGATGCCGATTAACCAGATGGCAGGTGTTCTGCAACCATTTTTATCAACAAACAAATAATCTTTTACAAAGGGTGAATCTCTTGCTATAATAGACATGAAAATGTGTTAAAGGAGATGATTCCAATGGTAAAAACCGTGTTAAAAATTGACGGTATGATGTGTGGTATGTGTGAATCGCATATGAATGATTTGATTCGCAACCATTGTAAGGTGAAGAAAGTTTCTTCCTCTGCAAAAAAAGGAGAAACTGTTGTAATCAGCGAGGAATCGTTAGATATTTCTATGCTGGAAAAGGAAATTAAAGAGATTGGTTATGAATTAGTTTCCCATACAAGTGAGCCTTATGAGAAAAAAGGATTGTTCCGTCGATAAGAATTACTCGATTTTGTCTCCGATTACGGTATGCAGTGTGTGTTCCGTAATCGGAGTTTTTTTATTGGTAAAAGACCGGTAATCTGAAGGAGAAAATCCGGTTTGTCGTTTAAAAAGTTTGGAAAAAATAAAAGTCGTCTGTCCGATATATGAGGGTCTCAAAATCCTAAACAACAAAAATTAAAATCCTGCACCCATTTTTCCATCCAAATCGTGTATTATATAGAAAGTAATTATTTTCTACCATGCATGCAAAAGAAATTGTAGTAAAGGAGTATCAGGCAATGATAAATAAATATGCCGGGATAGAGTATGAGGACGTCGTGCGGCAGTATGCAGATGACATAACCAGACTATGTGTTGTCTGGACGCAGAATGAGGAAGCGGCAAAGGACTGCTTTCAAAATACGTTTCTGAAACTCTACCAGACCGAACAAACCTTTCGAGAGGAAGAACATATAAAAGCGTGGCTATATACAGTTGCGCGAAATGAATGCAGAGATTACCACAGGCAGTTCTGGAATCGAAAAGTGGATATTGGATATGTGCCACAGGAGAACCAAAAGGCTGGCTCTTTGCAAATAGAAGATGAAGAAACAGAGCAGCTTGTTGTGGCTCTGCGAAAATTATCTTTTCGATACCGTGAAGTAATTGTGCTTTATTATTATGAAGAATATGGCACGGGTGAAATTGCAAAAATGCTGCATACAAGTGTGAATACGGTGAAATCAAGACTTCGCAGAGGCAGAGAAAAACTCGCTGCTATCATGAAAAATTAACAGGGATTAAACAGGAGGCATAATGATGGATATTAAAAAAATAGATAAGATTAAAGCCCCGGAAGACTGGGTGGAAGAGGCACTGAATCCGGAAAAGATACAGGGTATTTCCCATAGGAGAAATTCAATGAAAAAACTTCGGACAGCGGCTGCGGCGGTAGTGATTTTTCTTTTGTGCGGAACTTTTGTAACTGTGGCGGCAACGAAATCCAATGTGTTTCAATCGCTTTTGGAAAATATGTTTGGCAAGGAAAATGTCACCGAGGTGGAGTTAAATCCAGAACCAACGAAACAGGTGGCAGACGTTAAGGCGGAAAAAGATGGCACGATACAATTACAGGAAAACATGATGGTGGTCGGAGAGAAAGAAAGTTTTATCAGTGAATATCATTTTGAGGGAGATGAGGAAAAAGTAGACCATGTGTACACAGTAGTTTCCAATGGATTAAAGAAAATGACACCGGTTGCTTTTGAAAGTGTACTTGACGGGGAAAAATGCGGTTTTCAATATGTGGCAAGCGGCAACGAAATTTATGCCTTTAATTACACGGGAGGAATTACCGAGATTTTCTCTTATTATAAAAACGGCATAATTTACGGTGTAAGAGAAGAAAAAAATGCGACAAAAGGTTATTTGGTGGAAATCAATCTGGCAGAGAAAACGGTGAAAAAAATATCCGGCGGTAACATGATATGCAATTTTGTTATGTCACCGGAAGGTAGTAAAATTTTGTGCAATCACAGGGGAGACGGCTACTGGTCAGTCTTTGATATTGCTTCGCAGACGGAGAAAAAAATAAGTCAGAAACTCGTGAATGGATATGCCAGAACAACAGAAATTGAGTTTTTGGATGAAAACCGAATTTTAACCTACGGTGAGTCAATTTTTAAAAACAGTACAGAAGAGGATTCTACATGCGTAGTAAATTTACAGACCATGAGAATTGAGAAGAAATATTCAGGTGTCGGCCTTGTTAATATGAAATGGTCTTACCGTTACCACCACAAAAAGAAATCACTGGAATTTTATGAAATTACCGGAAATCAGTCATTTACCATTCCGGATGTTAAGGATAGTGGCGATGTAATTGATGTAAGTGGTGATTATGTATTATTTGGAAATCTGGAGGAGAAAAAACAGGCGGTTTATCTCATTCAACTCACAAATCATACGTGGAAGAAGATGAATATTCCGAGGAAATTAAGAAATGATATGGAAATTCATCTGGTGAAAACGCAGAAGAAAATTTTGATAACAAATAAAAAGAGGGCGTATTTGGTGGATGTGAGTTCGCTGTAAAAAAATTATGCAAGCCATATAAAATAAAAACACATTGCAAAGGGAAGCGATGTGTTTTTATTTTGGAAGTGTTTCTTTGCTTCTTGTGTAGGGCTTTTTCTCATCGGTAAGTTCCGCAAGGTAATCCATGCTTGTATTGTAATAGATAGCAAGTCGCCTTAGCACTTCAATCGGCATGCTCCGGCTGTCTGTCTCATAATGTGAGTACGTACGCTGGCTAATGTGTAAGTAGTCTGCAATGTCTGTTTGTTTTAAATCGTGGTCTTCTCGCAAATCACGAATACGCTGCATTTTCATGTAAAAAACCTCCTAGGATTAAGGGTGATTTTAAACGGATGAAATCCGAGCAAAATTTAATAATATTATAAATTGAACGTAGTGTATATGATAATGCTAGAACAAAATGGACTATTGAATCATAGAACAATATGTGCTATGATGTAGGCATGAATTAACAAAAATTGGAGGGGATTGTTATGAAAAAGATAGTTTTATCAACAGCATTGCTCGTGCTTGGCATGGCAACACTGGCAACACCTGCGAAAGCAGCAAAGAAGGCAACGAAATTTTCTTTGATACCATCAACAACAGCCGTTACACGAAAAAGTGTAAAGGTTTCTGTCGCGGTAAAAAAGAAAGCGAAGATAAAAGAAATTCGCTATCGTGCCGGAAAAGTTACAAAAAAAGCAAATAAGTATTGGAAGCGCGCAAAGTCAATCACGAAAAAGAAAACTTTTAGTGCACCGTACAATGGCTGGTATTCGGTTCGGTTGAAAAACAAAGCCGGAAAGTATACTGTCCGCAATATTCAGATTCAGTGTATTGACAAAACGGCACCATCGGTAAAAACAGACTACTCGGTTGCAAATAAAGTGGGCACTGTTTCTGTGTCTGCATGGGATAATAATGGAATTTCCTATATCGGTTATCAGAAGGGCTGGCTGAAATCAAAGAAAAAAGCCGATTATACGGCAATGCAAAATGATCAGAAGTCATTTCAAGTGACAACACCGGGATATTATACCGTTTGTGTTAAAGATGGTGTAGGAAACACTTATTTGGCATACCAGTATGTGGAACTTTGGAAGGATTTGTGGAGTTTGGAGCCGTTTGATAGTAGTTTTGCAGAAAACTATGAAGGTTCAATGAAAGATCGCTGGGGAAATTCCATTAAGAATCCTATTAGGGTTGGGGCGAAAGAGGAAGGAGATAGATACATTGAATATTCTTTAGACGGGAAATACAGTAGGTTGTCTGGAGAGGTTATTCGTTCTAAAGGAATTGATGATAGCGAAAATACATGGATACAGATTATTGCAGATGGTGTTTTGATTTATCAGTCGCCAAAAATGAATTACAAGACAAAACCAGTTTCGTTTGATATAGCAATTAATCGCGCTAAATACGTGAAAATTGTGGCATATTCAGATTATCGTGGATGGGGAAGCATGCTGATTACCAACGCAAAACTTTATAACTAGGTGAAAAATATGCAGAAGATATTGGGAAAAACCATTATATATCCAACGATATTTTTTACTGGGATTTTGCTAATAATTGCGTTGAATACTGTTTCCCAAGCAGAAAAAGTACTGCCTCATTTTATGCAGTTGCCTCTTGTATGGGTATTGCCGGGAGTAGTTTTGTTTACTCTTGCTTTTATGGCGATTTATTGCAAGTGGAAGAGGTTAAAATGCTTTCATTGCATTGCTTTATTAATATTTTTGGGAATAGTTGCAATGCAATTATTAGTAATACATATTGCGAAGATATATCCAATTACAGATTGTTTTACTACTATGGATGAAGCAATGGCAATGGTGGAGAAACAAAATGGAGTGTTAGATAATACAACGGAGTATTTTTCTTCATATACCAACAACTATCTATTTACAATTGTTATGTATTACATATTCAAAATGGCTAAGATAATTGGTGTTGATTATTATAATATGGCTGTTTTTGTAAATATGATTTTGCTGGATGTTGGGATCTATTTGAGCTTTTGCATCATGCGAAAATTGTGGGGAAGCAGACGTGCTGCGGCAGGTTTATTGTTAATTGCTTTGTGCCCTACTAATTATGTTTTTTTACATTATGTATATACAAATACATTTAGTGTGCCGGTTGTAATGGGGATTCTGTATTGCGGAATCACCATAGACAAAGAGAAGAAAAGCATACGTAAATTTATATGGGCAGTTTTGTTTTGTGTGCTGAGTGTATATGGTACTTATTTAAGACCGACTACCGTGTTTTGTACAATCGGAGTTATACTTTATTTTTTTAGAATAAAGACGCTGAGAGAAAAATGGAAAAAAATTTTGGTGTTATGTATCATAACAAGTTTTTGGATGCTGGTATTAGGTAAGATTATTGATCATCATTTGCAGAACCCCAATAATACGCAAGGGTTTCCAGTGACGCATTGGATTATGGTTGGTTTAAATGGAACCGGTGAAATAACAGGAAAAGATGTAAAACTAACAAGAAAACAGGATGGAAAAACAGAAAAAATCAAATTTAATATGCAGGAAATAGAAAAGCGTGTTAAGAAACTTGGTGTAACGGGAATAGCCAAATTATATGTAAGCAAAATGGGAAAAGAGTGGGCAGTGGGGGCAGATGATTATCAGGTATTACAATCAAGTGACAGATATTATTCAGAGGGATATGAGTGGATTTACGGCAACAAAAGGGGTATGGCAGTTATATATTCACAAATATATAGATGTGTCTGTTTGCTTGGAATCATGATTATGTTAATGCAGCTACGAAAGAAAAAACGCACTGATTTTCGATTTGTACTAGTGACAGCCTTTCTTGCCATGATTGTATTTGGACTTTTGTGGGAAACAAATAAGAAGCATACTATATGTTACACATGGATGCTGATTATTATGGCAGAGTCTGGTTTTTATCGTATTTGGCTGGCAAATCAATATATACTGAAGAAAAAACAAGGGTATATTTTACTGAAACAATGGATAGGAATAGGGGTACTGACACTAGTTCTTATTCTTTGCGGAATTTTATTCCGCTACAGTACGATATCACGAGAGAAAAGATTGTTTTATAAAGAAGAAAATAATATGCCCTATATACAAGATGTTGCTAAAAATAAAAGAATATTGAACAATGTTTTTTATGCTCAGCGTAAATTTAACTGTATTAAGGTACATGCTGTTCCCATAAAGGGAGAAAATCAAAATACTGAATATGAAATAACATTGCTTGATAAAAAACAAACTGTTTTGGAAAGCAAGGTGATAAATGCAAAAATAGTGAGAAAGTCTTCATGGGTGCCACTTCTGGAAGGAAAAATACTTCCTAAAGGGGAATATTATATTCGTTTGTCAGGACATGGATTACAGGATACAATTAAATTTCCTTATTTTTGTGGGAAAGTATTTAAACCATATGAAGAGAGTGCTTTGTTGGAGGGCGGTGATAGCATGGCATCCCTATCACTTAGAGTATCATATAAATATTAAATTTTTTGAAAGGATGATTAGAGATGAGAGGAAAGAGTAAAAAAATAGTAATTATGATTTTAATGATAACGTTATTTTTTGCACAGTCAAATGGAGATGTTTACTGTAAAGCAAAAAACATAAAAGTAAGCAATCCTAAAGTTACGAATAAAAAAATCACATGGGATTGCGTTTACTTTGGTAACTACTATCAGAACAGCACAAAAAAGAAACAGAAAATTAAATGGCGTGTATTGAATGTTAAAAATCAGACGGCTTTGCTTGTGTCGGACAAAATATTAGATTACGGTGCCCAGTGTGGAGATGAAGATTATTGGAAAGGTTATTCTCTTTCTATAGACAAATATCAGGAGCAATCTAATCATTGGAAACAGGGGTTGTTGAGAAAATGGTTGAATAATTCTTTTTATAAAAAAGCATTTAACAGTGTGGAACGTAAACAAATAAAAAAACGAAAAGTTGATATTTCGATGGCGGGGGCAAAGGAAAAGTCAAAATATTTATCCGACAATGTTTCATTATTAGGTTTTTCTGATTTGAAAAAATCTTATGGTTTGAAGGAAAAGAAGAGTAGAAAAGCTTATATGACTAAGTATGCACAAAAAAGAAGACAAAAAACAGAGTCTATTATTGAAGGGGAAAAGGTATCTAAGGAAAGCATAAAAAATGCAGTGTATTATTGGACATATAATAATTGTATGGAGGGTACAGGCGGTGTTATGAGTGATGGAGATGTTTCACAGCTTGGCTTTGATGCCAATTATCCATATGGTATGCGTCCGGTGATAAAGGTTAAATTAAACAAGTCCCTCACTAAAAAAGCAGGGAAAGTAAGTGTGAATATTTAAAAAGTATGGGTACCTATTAATGTTAATAGGTACCCATGTAGGATGAAAGGATGGATGTTTATGAAAAAGATAGTAAAGAGAAGTATTAGTTTATTAATTATATTGTCGCTGATTTTATCCGTGATGCCAGTTGAATTTTTGGGAAAAAGGTCTAATGTTCTAGCAGCTACAAGTGGAGGAGAAAAGTTTACAGTAAATGGTTTAAATTATGTAATATTAAGTGATAATACATCTGTTGGCGTTACGGGGGCTACAGATTCCTCAATAACAGAATTAGTAATACCAGAGACAGTGAATTATGATAATTATGATTTCTGTGTTACAGAAATAATGCATGATGCATTTCGATATTATACTAGATTAACAAAAATCTCTATGGGAAATAATGTTGAAGTGATAAATGACTATGGATTTTCTGGATGTAAAAATTTGACTGATGTTAAATTGTCAAATTCCTTATATGATGCAGGATATAAAGCGTTTGGAAATTGTACAAGATTAGAAAATATTACATTGCCAATCAGTTTAACCGGAAATGCTTCGGAAATGTTTAGTGGTTGCAAGTCATTGAAGACAGTAGAGTTTGCAGAAGGGGCAACAAAAATTCCAAATGGATTATTTGAAAATGGCAGTATTACATCTTTTGTTTGTCCGGAAAGTATTGTTGAAATTGGTAAGTATGCATTTGGAAATTGCAGTAATTTGGAAGAAGTAAAGTTTTCCGATAAATTAGAAATAATAGGGGAAGGAGCATTTTGGAATTGTGGTAAAATACAAGAGATAGAATTGCCAAAAAGTTTGAAAGAAATGCAAAATGGGTATTATAACGGAACATTTAGCAATTGTTCTAGTTTGAAAAAGATAAATATACCAAAATCATTAAAAGAAGGTAACCGAGCATTTGAAGGTTGTAGCTTATTAAATGAGATAGAGTGGGAGAATGGAATAACCAACATACCAGAGGGGTTATTTAAAAATTGTGCCGGCCTGGAGAATGTAAAAATACCAGATACAGTAACAGAAATTGGTAGGTATACATTTGAAAATTGCAATAATTTGGTAAATATTTCCTTTTCTAATAATTTGCAAGTGATAGGAGAGGGAGCCTTTAAGGATTGCAAGAGAATTAAAGAAATTAATTTGCCAAATGGATTACAAGAAATGCAAAATGGATATTATAACGGAGCATTTAGTTGTTGTACGGGATTGCAGAAAGTAAGTATTCCTTCGTCGCTAAAGAAAGGTTATTTGGCTTTTAAGGGCTGTAATTCATTGTCAGAAATTGAGTGGATGCAGGGAATTACAAAAATACCAGAAGGACTGTTTAGGGAATGTGCAGGCTTGAAAAGCGTAGTGATTCCAGATTCGATAACACAAATAGAAGGTAATGCGTTTGCGGAATGTTCTAATTTGCAGGAGATATATCTTCCTAACAATACAGTGAATATAGCAGATAATGCATTTAATAAGTGTCCATATCTTGTTATGAAAATGAACCGTGATACATATGCGAGTCGTCATGCAATTGTAAATAAAATACCCTTTGAATGGATCGGAAATTCAATGGAAAATATGACAGATGGATTTTTAAATCGAAGTGGATGTGAATATCAGACGGTGACACAAGGTGCAACGGCAAATGGATATATTAATTTTAAGGTAAAATTTGGGTTTAAGAATGGAGTGAAAAAAAGTATATCGGATGCGCATTTGAGGATTTATGTTCCAGATGATGTTACGGTGACTCAAAATACAGTAAAAGTAAATGATATTTTATCAACAGATTTTGAATTAGATGGGAATTTTCTGGATATACCCGTAGACAATAAGGGCGGTGTAGTTACTTTTAGTGTTCAAGCAAATAATTATGATGAGTTCTTTAGTTTTTCGGAAATTAAATATCGAAAAAGCAATGTCGACTTATGTGAAATGATTAATGCACTAAATACAGAATTACAACCATTATCTTTGAATATGGATTCGGAAACAAGTAATAATACATTTGTTGTTTCTGGAATTGTGATACCAGAAAATAATGTAGATATTTATGTTGATGGGAAAAAATACACAAGTATACAAGGAACAAAGGCTGGAACATATGCCACAGCAATAACTATTAAGGATATGAAAAAATATAAAAAATATGATATTAAGGTTAGTAGTTATAATACGGAAGGCGTTGCAGTTGAACAAACACAAAAAATTACATATATTCCTCAAATTCCGGAATTGACGGATTTTACTATGGAGCATAATGGGCAGAAATATAATTTGTCAGAGCAAAAAAAGTTGAAACCTATTGTGGTGTTTAACCCAAGCAAGAAGTTTCAGTTTAAAATTAAATTTCAAAATGCAGATGAAATAGAAGATGTATATGTGGTAAGCAATAGAAGTAATATAAAAAAGAGAATAAATGCAATTTGGAACGAAGATTTGCAATTGTATGTTGCAGAGGGGTACTTTGACGAGAATAATCATAGTTATGTACCAGGTTCTATTTCTGTAGAATATATTACTAAAGGTCAAAATCATTACATAAATGAGGATGTTGATTTTTCTTCAGATGAATACGTAAATAGCATGGCAACAGAGTTTGAGAATGCTAAAATTGAAATTATTAATGATACACAGATGAATTTTGAGGCGAAATTTGTGTTCCCTAATATGGGCGATGCCGAATTAAATTTACAGAGAGAAAGAACGCAATTGGATGCTTCGGTGACAGAGGAGACATTAATTAAAGATGGTTACATTAAAGTGACAGGTGATTTTATTAGAAAAAATGTTAGTAGGCTTAAAGCATCAGAGAATAGTTTTGAAGATGATGTTCTACTATTTATTAAGTATGTTGTTTCTCCGGTTACTAATAAGATAGAAACTCAAATTGTAGATTTAAGAGACAGAGTAGTAGAAAAAGTGACAATGGGCACGGTCACGCCGGGAACAATAGGGATTATTTCAGATGGATTTGATTGGGCTAATACGGTAGATACATGGAAAGGATATCGAGTTGATTTAAATGAAGCCAGACAAAGTGTTTTGAATAGCACAATGAGTTATTCTGACAAAGAGCAAGCAGTAAATCGGATTGAAACAGTAAGAAAAATGAATAATGGCAAGGTCGCAATGAAAATGTTGGGGACATTGCTTTCTGTAGCAGGATATACAGTGAATCCAGCCATTGGTATGGCACTTAGCGCAATGACGTTTATGTATGATAGAGAACTTAACGCAACAATGTTAGATATTAAAGGCTTGAGTGCAAAAGAAAGTGGTAGTGCTGCTATAAATTTCCGTTGGGCTGTTGATCCGAGTGGATATATATATGATGTTGACACAAAAGAACGTGTAGGCGGAGTTACTGTTACACTATATTATAAGCAAGATGAAAATAGTACAGCAATTAAATGGAATGCATCGGAGTATTTACAACAGAATCCATTGGTTTCAGCAGAAGATGGTGAGTATGCATGGGATGTGCCGGAAGGGTTATATCAAGTGAAATGCGAGAAAGATGGTTATCAAACGGCATATTCGGATTGGCTTCCTGTTCCGCCGCCACAACTTGGAATTAATATTGGTATAAAGAAAAAGAAAAGTGAGGAGCCGACATCTACATCATCAACGGTTAAAGATAAAACAGAAGAAGATGGCAAAAGTGGGCAGGAATCAACTAATAAGATTCAAACGAGCAATTCCTCTAACATTGTGGTTGCGAGGGTAAAAATTAAGGCAATAAAAAGAAAAGGCACAAGTGCGATTATATCTTGGAAAAAAAGTAAAGGTGCCAAAGGCTACCAGCTCCAGTATGCCCTAAACAAAAAGTTCAAAAAGAAAAAGAGCATACAGACAAAGAAAACCAAGTACACCATTAAGAAACTGAAAAAGAAGAAAACGTATTATATTCGAGTTCGTGCCTATAAGATGAATGGCAAGAAAAAGGTGTATGGTAAGTGGAGCATGGTGAAAAAAGTCAAGATAAAGAAATAATATAAGGAAGTAATATAAGACGGGTTTTGAAAAAAACTTTGAGCGTAGAACGCCCCTCCTATTGGTGGTGTCGTTTTACGCTCTTTTTATATGCCGGAATTTGGCTTGTTTGGCACGATTTAAGATTCTTTTTGAGGGGCGTAAGTCGCCTGACAATTGTAAGCAAATATATTGACTTTGTACTTTGATTGTGCTAGTATATATACAAACAAGGGTGGGGCGCAGATGTTCTCCTTGTAGTGATAGAAATAAAAGAATTTAGGTAATTAAGGAGGATACTGTTTGGGAGCAAAAGATTTAGCAGAGAAAAATTTACTACAATACAAAGATGTATTTTCAGACATTGTAAATGTAAACTTATTTGGTGGCAGATGTTATGTGTCAGCGAAAGAGTTGTCGCGGGAACCCGGCGAGTTGATTACGAAAGCCGTATCAGATGATAAACTTCGGCAGTTACAGATGGATGTGCCGATGAAGTGTAAGAAGCACAATAGAAGTTTTTTCTTATGTCTGGAAAATCAGAGTGACAAAAATAATATTATGCCGGTGCGCGATATGGGATACCAGCACGCCAAATATATGGAGCAGATAAAGGAAGTGAAGGAAAGTAATCGAAAAACCGGCAATTATCCAAACCCGATGACAAAGGAACTTAACGATTCACAGAAATTAAGTCCGGTCATCACTCTGGTTTTGAATTACAGTCAGAATGAATGGGGAAAGCCAAGATGTCTGAATGATATGCTGGAATTTCCGGAAGATATTGGTGAGGAACTTACAAAATGGATACCCTCGTATTCGGTTTGTGTGATTAACCTTGCCAGTCAGCCGGAAACGACAATTCGCCAGTATCAATCGGATTTTAAATACATAGTCCGTTATCTGTCCTGTGGAAATGACAGAAGAAAACTGGATGAATATTTCCAAACAACGGAGTTTCAATTAGACCACCCGGAAGCATTTTTAGATTGGCTGTCTGCGGTGACAAATGACAGGAGATATCGGAAAGCAAAAGAATTAATTGAAACAACAGAAGGAAAAGGAGGAAGAATCAATATGTGTGTATTGTTAGATATGTATGAGGAGCGAGGAATAGAGAAGGGAATTGCTCAAGGAGAGGCGCGTGGAATAGCAAAGGGGATTTCACAAGGAATTTCACAGGGAATCGAGGAAATTAACGCATTATACCAATGCTTGTTGGCGGATAACCGAATGGAAGATATACAAAAAGCAATCATGGATACAGACTACCAAAAAGAATTGTTACAGGAGTATGGGATTGGAGAGTAAGAGGAGGAAACAGCCATAGAACAAAAACCTTCTTCATTTTTCCTTGCCAAATTTTTTGTTCCGTCATATAATGGAGAAAAGAAAGGCCGGAGGATAGAGAATGACACCACAAGAGATTTTTGCAAAGAGTTTGGTTACTTACGATAAAACCAGTCGCTCGAATGATTCTTTTTATTATCATTTGCCATATCACAAGGATTATGATTTGTGCAACTGGAATCCGATGCGTATGTATAGTGGTAATGTAATTAAATATTATCAATATCATTTGTCCAAACCGGTAATCCTTTTTACGGATACTGATGAATGAGATAGTTTATGGCATCCTGTCTTCCTGAGGGGGTGCCATTTTGTTGCATAGAAAAAGGTGAAAGGGTAATATTATATTTATGAACGCACAGAAGTTATTTTCAAAAAAATGGATTGTGTTTGCAACGGCGGTGTTGTGTACCCTGCTTTGGGGAAGTGCATTTCCCGGTATAAAAACCGGATACCGTATGTTTCGGATTGCTAGTCAGGACACCGCAGACCAGCTTATGTTTGCCGGTGCGAGATTTTTGATTGCAGGTATTTTGACTCTTTTGATTTCTTTTTTTGTGGAGAAAAAGGAGCATAAAAAGGAACGGAGAAAGCAGTGGCCGAAAGGACAGATTGTACTTGTGGCATTTGTCCAGACTGCTTTGCAGTACGTTTTTTATTATATTGGTATGGCGCACGTGACAGGAGTAAAAGGTGCAATTTTGAATGGGAGTACAGCGTTTTTTTGTGTGGTGACGGCATGCATTTTTTATCATGAATCAATTAATGGAAGAAAAATTGCGGGGTGTCTTTTGGGCCTTCTTGGCGTGTTTGTGGTAAATCTCGGAAAAGGGAGTATTGGCGGTTCGCTCTCCTTTTTAGGAGAAGGTTTTATGCTTTGTTCTGCTGTGTCATCGGCACTTGGCTCGCTGTGTAACAAAGAGGCGGCAAAGAAAATGGGACCGGTTACTCTTTGTGGGTGGCAGCTTATTCTGGGTGCGGTTTTGTTGATTGGTGTGGGTTTTTTATTTGGAGGGAGAATTTCGATTTTGGAAGTACCTGCCACCGGCTGGCTGCTGCTTTTGTATTTAGCGTTCTTATCGGCAGCAGCCTTTTCCCTATGGACTGTTTTGTTAAAATATAATCCGATGGGTAGAGTGACAGTTTTTAATTTCTTAATTCCGGTATTTGGAAGCCTCTTATCAGTTATTTTTCTGAAAGACAGCCTATGGAATGTAAATACGCTTTTTGCACTTTTGCTTGTATGTGCAGGAATTTATTTAGTCAACCGTGAACCAAAAAATATTTCTAAATAAGAATATCGCCGCCACATGCATCCAGTGTAATTTCAATTGAACCATTCTGCACCATATAATCTTTGCCGGATAGTGCACCTTTAAACTGTGTTTTTGGTCCCTGATACGGAATATGGAGAGTTGTCGACTGCTCATCGTTATTGACGGCTGTAATCACGTCTTCATTTTCATAACAGCGTGCAAAAGCATATTGGCGGTTCGTAAGAAGAAGTTCTTTGTATTCACCATAACACAATGCTTTTTGCGCTTGATGGATAGAACCGAGTTTGGCAATCAGCGCAGTCAGCGGATTGTCAGTCATTGCATCGGCATAGTCACTAAGTTCTAAGTGTGGTCGGAGTGAAGCATCGGAACCTTGTTCTTTTTTTCCTTCGATACCGAATTCGGAGCCGTAGTAAATAGACGGAATCCCCGGAAGTGTGTACATCAAAGTGTAGATTACGCCGAGATGGTCTTTGTTTATTATCTTACTTGCAATTCGCTCAACATCATGGTTGTCGGCGAAACTGTACAATTCCAAGTTCCGGTAATGGCATCCACCCATGTCATAAAGACGCTTTACTGTGTGTGCAATTTCAAAAAAGTTATGCTCGTTGCAGCCGGACCAAAGAGCTTTATTCAGGTTATAATTGGTTACAGAATGCAAAGTTTCCGAATTAACCCAGCGTGTATATTCGCCATGAATGACTTCGCCCATCAGCCAGAAATCCGGTTTTACTTCATTGGCAACCTGACGCATTCCCTTCATAAAATCAAAATCAAGAACATCTGCTGCGTCAAGCCGGATGCCATCAATGTCAAATTCAGAAACCCAGAAGCGGATTACATCGTAAATATAATCTTTTACCTGTGGATTCCACTGGTTCAGTTTTACTAACAGATTATAACCGCCCCAGTTATCATAGGAAAATCCATCGTTGTATTCATTATTTCCACCAAAATTCACATTGCAGTACCAGTCTTTGTATTGTGAATTCTCACGGTTTTTCTGCAGGTCTTTGAAAGCAAAAAAATCTCTTCCTGTGTGATTGAAAACACCGTCAAAGATAACCCGCACTCCTTTTTCGTGACATGTACGGACAAATTCTTTTAAATCGTCATTGTCGCCGAGACGTCTGTCGAGTGTTCGGTAATCCGTTGTTTCATAGCCATGTCCTACGGATTCAAAAAGCGGTCCGATGTAAATTGCATTGCATCCGATTTCTTTTATATGGTCAATCCATGGGAGCAGCTTAGGAAGCCTGTGGATAACCTCGCCATAATCATTCTGCGCCGGTGCGCCCGTTAATCCCAAAGGGTAAATATGATAAAATACTGATTCGTCATACCAAGCCATGTTTATTCCTCTTTTCTTTGTGAAGTATTTTTACTAAATTATTATAACATAAAATGCTACTGTAAAGAAGTCGTTTCGCGACTTTTTGTGGCGCGAAACGATGCTTGACATGACACATGCAACAATATATAATATAAATATCTAGAAAAGCAATGGTTCAGACTTAGTATCCAGATTCTATGATTATTTTATAAAAGACTCTTGCTTTATTCCGGAAAAAAGAATAGGGCAGGATTGTATATAAATGTTCCTGCCTTTTGTGACAACATCACAGGAAAGGAGGAAATGATTTTATGAATCAGACAATATTTGAAAACCTGCCTCGGATGACGACGACCATATGCGGCGCGTGAGATACTGCAATGGAAGTATTGACACACACCTTTTGAAAAAAGGGAAATCATACAAGGAACTGCCGGATGTGTATCATATATATATCACAATGAATGATTTTATTGGAGGCGGTCAGACGGTGTATGAAATTTTTCGCACGGTACGTGACCGGGAGGAAACATACAGCACACAGTATCCTGTGGAAAATGGAGTGCATGAGTTGTATATTAATTTGGAAATTCCGTTGGGCGATGGCAGTGAATTAGACCATTTACTGCGCTACATAAAAGAAACAACAGAAGAAAATGAAGATGTATGTTTTGGACATATTATAAAAAGTGTGAAAGAGTGCCGGGAAGGAGAAGATGAGATTATGAAATACTACAGTTCACATGAATTTTTTGAAGAAGGGAAGAAAGAAGGAAGAGAGGAAGGAGAAAAAAGAATACAGAATAGCATTATCAAAAAGATGCTGTCTATGGGGCAGCCATTAGAATTTATCAGCGAGTGTACCGACAAACCGGTAGAATATATCCGTGAGATAGCGACTGAGGAACCAATGCTTGTGAGAGAAGAGAATACCTATGGTAGATATAATAAAAAAAAGAGTGTGGAGTGATGGGAGACAATTGTTCGCGCCGGTTTCTACGGAATTACAGAAAACAAAAAACATTTATCACAACCCAAATCACCAACAAACCTTGACTTTTTATCAAAATTCTCGTATGATATTGAAAGAAATGTAGTGCAGGAGAGGAGTACACAAGTGGCACTGACAGAGAAGGAAATTCATTGGCTGTAAGATTTCCCCGGAAAAAACTTGTGGAAGGTAGCTCTGAAACAGCGGTTCTGAATGTGGCAGATACGGCCAGTAGGAACTGACGGCTTGTCCCGTTATAGACAAAATGAGGAACATGGCAGTTATGCTGTGTTTGAAAAAAGGTGGTACCACGGCTGTTAGGTCGTCCTTTATGATGCCGTGGACAATGAGGATTTTGATGACTTGTCGAAAACGGCAGGTCTTTTTTGATGTTGGTTGGCAGATGCCGACGAATTGTTTCGCTGCAAAGCAGCTTTCACAATTCTACAAACATTTGAAATCCGCTGATTTACTTTGTAAATCGCTACTTTCTCATGTTTGGCGGGGCCCAAGGTCAAAAGCCTATTCGTGCAAGCACGAATATCTTTTGAACTTTTTGCCCCTGGCATCTAGTTTGATGAATGGAGGTTATGAAACAGAATGAAAAAGGAACTGGAAAAGACATATAATCCGGCGGATATTGAAGACCGGTTATATGCAAAATGGGTAAACAAAAAATATTTTCATGCAGAAGTTAATGCAAACAAAAAACCTTATACGATTGTGATTCCACCACCGAATATTACCGGTCAGCTTCACATGGGACATGCGCTTGATAATACGCTGCAGGATATTATTATTCGTTCTAAACGTATGCAGGGATATGAAACTTTGTGGATGCCGGGAACAGACCACGCATCAATTGCAACCGAAGCTAAAATTGTTGAGGCAATGAAAGAAGAAGGACTCACAAAAGACGATATTGGCAGAGAAAAGTTTTTGGAGCGTGCATGGGCATGGAAAGATAAATTCGGCGGACGAATTGTATCGCAGCTTAAGAAAATGGGCTCTTCCTGTGATTGGGACAGAGAGCGTTTTACGATGGATGAGGGCTGTAATAAAGCAGTCAAGGAAGTTTTTGTAAATCTTTATAATAAAGGTTTGATTTACCGCGGGGAGCGAATCATCAACTGGTGTCCACACTGCTTGACTTCAATTTCTGATGCGGAAGTAGAGTATGAAGACCAGAAAGGACATTTTTGGCATCTGCGCTATGCGTTTGCGGATGGAAGCGGTTATATCAATTTGGCTACAACACGTCCGGAGACACTTCTTGGTGATACAGCAGTAGCCGTGAATCCGAATGATGAGCGGTATAAAGATTTGGTTGGAAAAAAACTGATTCTGCCTCTGGTACACCGTGAAATTCCGTTGATTGCTGATGATTATGTAGATATGGAATTTGGTACCGGTGTCGTAAAAATCACGCCGGCACATGACCCAAATGACTTTGAGGTTGGACTGCGCCATGACCTGCCGATTATTAATGTGATGACAGACGATGCTAAAATCGTGGATGAATATGAGAAGTATGCGGGCATGGATCGATATGAAGCAAGAAAAGCCATCGTAGAAGATTTGGAAAAAGAGGGCGCTCTTGTAAAAATTGAGGACCACGATCATAACGTAGGAACTTGTTACCGTTGTGGAACAACAGTAGAGCCGCGTGTATCCAAACAGTGGTTTGTAAAAATGAAACCACTTGCCGGTCCGGCGATTGATGCGGTAAAAGAAGGAAAAACAAAATTTGTTCCGGAGCATTTTAATAAAACGTATTTCCACTGGCTTGAGAATATCCGCGACTGGTGTATTTCCCGTCAGCTCTGGTGGGGACATCAGATTCCGGCATTTTACTGTGATGACTGCGGTGAATTGGTAGTAACCAAAGAAAATAGTGCAGTATGTCCGAAATGTGGCAAGCCGATGCGTCAGGATCCGGATACACTGGATACGTGGTTTAGTTCAGCCCTTTGGCCATTCTCAACACTTGGATGGCCGGATAAGACGGAGGAGATGGATTATTTCTATCCGACGAACACATTGGTAACCGGTTACGATATCATTCCGTTCTGGGTTATGCGAATGATGTTCAGCGGACTTGAGCATACAGGACAGGTTCCGTTTGATACGGTACTGATTCATGGACTTGTGCGCGATTCCCAAGGTAGAAAAATGAGTAAATCACTTGGCAACGGAATTGACCCGCTTGAGGTGATTGATAAATATGGTGCCGATGCGCTGCGTCTGACACTGGTAACCGGAAATGCACCGGGAAATGATATGCGTTTTTATTGGGAGCGTGTTGAGGCGAGCCGTAATTTTGCCAATAAAGTATGGAATGCTTCCCGTTTCATTATGATGAATTTTGACCAGAATGAAGATGTCGATTATGAAAATGTAACCGCAGATGAGCTGACTCAGGCAGATAAGTGGATTCTTTCCAAGGTGAATACACTTGCCAAGGATGTTACTGTATTGATGGATTCCTTTGACTTGGGAATTGCCGTTCAGAAAATTTATGATTTTATTTGGGAAGAATTCTGCGACTGGTATATTGAAATGGTAAAACCACGTTTGTACAACGATGCGGATGAAACAAAAGCAGCAGCTTTGTACACATTGAAAACTGTTTTAATTGATGCACTGAAATTACTACATCCGTATATGCCGTTTATCACAGAGGAAATTTATTGTACACTTATGGGTGATGAAGAAATTTCCATCATGGTAAGTGAATGGCCAAAGTATAAAGAGAGCCGTAACTTTGCTGAGGATGAGGCAAAAGTTGAGCGAATTAAGGAAGCAGTAAAAGGCATCCGAAACATCCGCGGTGAGATGAATGTGCCACCAAGCAAAAAAGCATCGGTTATCGTTGTTTCAGAAAAAGAAGAAGTGCTAAAAATCTTCGAGGAAAATAAAGTATTTTTTGCAACGCTTGGTCTTGCCAGTGATGTGACACTGCAGTCGACGAAAGAAAATATTGGCGAGGATGCGGTTTCTGTTGTTATTGCGGATGGAACTATCTATATTCCGTTTGCAGAATTGGTTGACATTGACAAAGAAATTGAGCGTTTGAAGAAAGAAGAAAAGAAACTTACCGGCGAAATCAAACGCTGTGAAGGTATGCTTGGTAATCCGAATTTCGTAAACAAAGCACCGGAGAAAAAGATTGCTGAGGAAAGAGAAAAATTAGAGAAATATAAGGGAATGATGGAACAGGTTAAGGAGCGTTTGGCGCATTTTACAAAACCGTGACGTAATTTGTGAAGGAAACTTATGTTTTGTCGAAGGATTCTCGTATTTCCTACTTGCTTTTTTTACTCAAAATAGGTATTATGAATACCAAAGGGAATGCGTGACAGTGAAAGAGCAAATAGGAGGTACGAGAATGCTTAATTTTGAGGAAGAACTTGAAAAATTTCAGCCGAGCATGGACATCGAGAAAGTCGAAGATGTTGTTTATCATAATAATTTAGCAGATGTGACAGATATTGTAAAAGAGTTGATACAGGATGCTAAAGGAACATTGTGATGAAAAACAGGAAGGGGTTATCAAAGATGAGATGTCCAAGATGCGACGCTAATGTGAGCGACACAGCGACACTCTGCACATTTTGCGGTCAGAATCTTTCGGTGATTCATTATATTCGCAGAGTATCCAATACTTATTATAATCTGGGATTGGAAAAGGCGAAAGTGCGTGACTTATCAGGTGCGATTGTTGTTTTGAAAAAAAGTTTAGAGTTTAATAAGAAAAATACCAACGCAAGAAATCTCCTTGGGTTGATTTATTATGAGATGGGTGAGACCGTAGCAGCTTTGAGCGAGTGGGTGTTGAGTAAATACCTGCAGGCCGATGACAATGCAGCGGATTACTATATTAATACGATTCAGAAGAATCAGACGGCACTGGATGCGACAAATCAAACGATTAAAAAGTATAATTCTGCATTGGCGGCAGCACAGGCAGGAAATGATGATTTGGCAATTATCCAATTAAAAAAAGTAGTGAGTCTGAATCCGCATTTTGTGCGTGCACAGCAGCTGCTTGCATTATTGTATATTCATGACAAAGACTATCATAAAGCAGCAAAATGCTTAAACCGCGCCAGGCGAATTGACTTTAATAATACGACAACACTGCGCTATATGCAGGAAGTTGGTGACTTAGCTGCTTCCTCAGAGAAAGAGTTAGTGAAAAAGCCGTCAAAGAAAGACCCTCTTTCGAATGTAACCCCGGTGGGTACTTACAAGGAAGAAAAGCGGTCGTTAATGCCGGTTATCTATGTGATTATCGGTGCCATTGTCGGACTTGCCGTAGCGTTTGTTCTGCTTTGGCCGACGATGAAAAACAGCGGAAGTGGAGAAGGCTCACATATTTCAGATACAAATGACCAGTTAGCCGTGCAATCTTCCCAGATTTCCGGATTGAAGAAAGAGAAGGAACTTTTGCAGGAGCAGGTTGACAAGCTGCAAAAACAGATAAAGGATGCGGATTCGTCTGCACAGAAACAAACGGCAAGTTATGAAAAGTTATTGACAGGAGTCAAGGCTTATCTTGCGGATGATAAGATTCAGGCAGCAATTGCCGTGGCGGACTGCAAAAAATCCGATTTTGGAAGCAGTGAAGCAAAAGAAATTTACACAACCATTCATACCGTGACGGATGCACAGATTCAAGCCCTTTTAAATGAAGGAAAGCGTACGGCGTATACGTCTTATGATGGAGCGATTGCAATTTACCGCAATGTGCTGAAACTGAAACCAAAACATCAGGATGCGATGTACCAGATTGGTTATTGTTATCAGAAAAAGCAGGATAACAAAAAAGCAAAGAAGTGGTATCGAAAAGCAATTAAGGTAGAGCCAAACAGCGCAATTGCGAATAAGGCAAATAACTATTTGCAGCAGATTGAGCAGCAAGGTACACAAGGACAATAAGAATAAAAGAACGAATGAGAAGACCTATAGAAGAAAATTTCTATGGGTCTTTTTCGAATGACTAAAAAAGGAAGGAAAGAAAAAAATGGAGCAATTTTCAATGGAGCGAACGGGCTCTCAGCTTGTGTTACACATTTGCGAGGAATTGGATCATCATACAGCAGGACAAATCAGCAAAGTAGTGGATTTACAAATAGAGAAGGGAAATGTCAGGACATTAATATTTGACTTTTCGGGTATAACATTTATGGACAGCTCAGGAATTGGCATGGTAATGGGAAGACATCGAAAAATGAATTTTTTAGGAGGAAGAACTTTTGTGACCGGAATTGGAGATAACGTTGACCGTATTTTCAGAATGTCGGGGCTTTATCGGATTATTCCCAAATATCAGGAAAGGACGGAAGTTTTATAATGGAAAAATCGGAGATTATGTTTGAATTTGACAGTAATTCGGAAAATGAAAGTCTGGCGCGGACGGTTGTTGCCGCATTTTTAGCAAGGCTTGACCCGACCTTAGAAGAACTTGGTGATGTCAAGACAGCAGTTTCCGAGGCGGTTACAAATGCCATCATTCACGGATATGATGGCAAGCCGGGGAAGGTTAAGATACATAGCTGGATTGAGGAAAATACCATATGGATTGAAGTGGCGGACCAAGGTGTTGGAATCGGTGACGTAAATCGTGCCATGGAACCGTTGTTTACGACCAGACCGGAAATGGAACGTTCCGGAATGGGCTTTGCTTTCATGGAAGCTTTCATGGATGAGCTGCATGTGGAGTCACAGGTGGGGCAGGGAACAACGATTCGTATGAAGAAAAAAATTTATAGTTCATTTATTTTGTCATAAGGGAGTCTGCCAATGGAAACCATAGAACTGATTAAACGTTCACGAGCAGGGGATAAATTGGCAAGAGAACAAGTGATTAAGGCGAATATGCCGTTGGTATACAGTATCGTGAAGCGATTTGCGGGAAGAGGATATGATGCCGAAGATTTGAGCCAGATTGGTGCAATTGGTTTGATTAAAGCAGTCGATAATTTCAATGTGAATTTTGAAGTGAAATTTTCTACTTATGCAGTGCCGGTAATTAGTGGTGAAATCAAACGATTTTTACGCGATGATGGAATGGTCAAAGTCAGCCGGACATTAAAGGAAAATGGAATACGGATTAAGCGTGCAGCTGAAATGTTGGCCATTCGACTGGGGCGTGATGCGACGTTAGAGGAACTAAGCGCAGCAACAGAATTGGCAAGAGAAGATATCGTAATAGCACTTGAAGCCAGCAGCGAAGTGGAGTCTCTGCATAAAACGGTATTTCAAAAAGAAGGAAGCGAAATTCTTCTTATGGACAAAATTCCATCGAAAAAAAATGAATCGGAGCATATTGTTAATCAAATCTTGTTAGAGCAGCTTTTGGGTGAGCTTGGCGAGAAAGAGAGAAAATTGATTGAACTACGCTATTTTGAAGATAAAACACAAACACAGACCGCAAAACTTTTGGATATGAGTCAGGTACAGGTCAGTCGTTTGGAAAAGAAAATTATTGGCTCGATGAGGAAACATTTTGTATGTCGCAGTCATGAATAAAAATATAGAAAATGGCAATGGTAATACCGAAAGGAAGTGTTTGTATGAAAAAAGCAGGTATTTGTACCATTGTCATTCTTGTATTTGCGGCATTGGCGGTCTGGATTTACCGCTCGGGTAATCACGATGAGAAAACACCGGTACAAGGAAAGGGAACATTGGTGAAGGAGTATAAAGAATGGAAGAGATACTATATGTAAAAATCGCGCAGAATATCCCGGTTGCAAAGCGTCAGGTTACATTTCATGATCTGGCAACTTTACATTGTACGAATAAAAAAGTTGTACAGGAATTAAATCAAATGGTATTTTATACGCTGCCCGCTCATGGCCCGCAAAAAACGATGTTCACGATTGCGAAAGTATATGAGGTGATTCATCAGAAATATCCGAATTTAAAAATTGAAAATTTGGGCGAACGTGATTTTGTTATTGATTATGAAAAGCCGGATGAAAAGGAGAAACAGAAAAAGTGGGAATATGTACGGACTATTTTTGTTTCTTTTATCGTTTTTATGGGAGCAGCTTTTACCATTATGACATTTAACGAGGATGTCAGTGTTGCGGATGTCTTTGACAAAGTATACCGTCTGGTGCTGGGGCAGGAAAAACAAGGCGGTTCCATCATTGAGATTTTTTATGCGATTGGCCTGCCGGTGGGAATCCTCGTTTTTTATAACCATTTCCGCAGGAAAAAAATTAAGGATGACCCGACACCGATTCAGGTTGAAATGCACACATATGAGGAGCAGGTAAACAAAACACTGATTGCGGCAGCATCAAGGGAGGGAAAAACGATTGACAGTGATTCAGTATAGCGTTCTCATTCTGATTGGTTTGGCGAGCGGTTTTGCTGTCGCATCGGGAATATTTGCATTTATTACGATGCTTGGCATTATACCGAGACTGGCGGCAAGGACGAAAACGGCAAATCATGTGGTGTGGTATGAAACGATGATTATAGCGGGCGGTGCATTGGGAAATATTTGGATTGTGTTTGAAATTCCGATGCCGCTGACTTCGATTTTTTTGGCGGTTTATGGGCTTTTTGCAGGTGTATATGTCGGATGTCTGGTAATGGCACTGGCAGAAATGCTGCGTGTAATTCCCATTTTAGTGAACCGTCTGCAAATTAAAGAAGCGTTTTATCTTATTCCGCTTGCAATTGCAATTGGGAAAATAACAGGAACTTTATTTCAATATTTTTATCAAGGCTAAAGGAGCAGAAAATGAATCAGGATAATATCGACATTCAAGAGGTTTTACAGGAAAAGGAACAGAAAAAGAAGGATGATAAGTATAATGCTTATGTAAAAAATCACACGCCGAAAAAGAGCTGGTGCATTAATTTACTGAAAGCATATGCGATTGGAGGATTTATTTGTGTCGTAGGACAGGCTCTTTCGAATGCTTATATGAGTTTGGGGATGGAAAAAGAAACAGCGGGATTATATACGACATTATCGCTGATTTTTCTCAGTGTGCTGTTTACCGGTTTGAATTTATATCAGAAGCTTGCCAATTTTGCAGGTGCAGGAACGATTGTACCGATTACCGGATTTGCCAATTCAGTAGCCGCACCGGCAATTGAATTTAAGGAAGAAGGATGGGTATTTGGCGTTGGATGTAAAATTTTCACGATTGCCGGACCGGTTATTTTGTATGGCGTGTTTTGCAGCTGGGTGCTTGGTATAATCTATTGGTTTGGAACGATTCTCTGACAGAAGAAAGCAACGGAAAACATTGAAAAAAAATCTCATTTGTGCTATCCTTAATACAGTTGCGCAAGCAGCCAATTTTGATACTATCGGGGGAAATTATTATGTACAAATATGATCCAAAATCGAGTATCGCAGATGAATTTATTAACGATGCAGAAATTTTAGAATCACTGGCATATGCCAGAGAAAATAAGGCAAATAAACAGGTAATTGATGCGATTTTGCAGAAAGCACGCGAGATGAAAGGAATCAGCCACAAAGAGGCGGCGGTTCTTTTGGAATGTGAATTGGAAGAGGAAAATAAGGAAATTGAAAAACTTGCAAAAGAGATTAAAGAGCGGTTTTATGGCAAGCGAATTGTAATGTTTGCGCCACTTTATTTATCTAATTATTGTATTAACAGTTGTGTGTACTGTCCGTATCATGTAAAAAATAAACATATTGCAAGAAAAAAACTGTCGCAGGAAGAAATTAAGCAGGAAGTAATTGCGCTGCAGGATATGGGGCATAAGCGTCTGGCGATAGAAGCGGGCGAAGACCCGGAGAATAATCCGCTTGAGTACATTTTGGAGAGTATTCGTACGATATACAGCATTAAGCACAAAAATGGAGCGATTCGTCGTGTCAATGTAAATATTGCAGCGACTTCTGTTGAAAATTATAAGAAACTCAAAGATGCAGGGATTGGAACTTATATTCTGTTTCAGGAGACTTATAATAAAGAAGCTTACAAAGAACTACATCCGGCAGGGCCAAAAAGTGATTATGCGTACCATACAGAGGCGATGGACCGTGCCATGGAAGCTGGGATTGATGATGTAGGCTGCGGTGTTTTGTTCGGTCTGGATAAATACCGATATGAATTGGTTGGGATTATTATGCACGCAGAGCATTTGGAGGCTAAGTTTGGTGTTGGACCGCATACCATCAGTGTGCCTCGTGTCTGCCCGGCTGATGACATTGATCCGGAAGAATTAAATGCCATTCCGGATGAAATCTTTGAGAAGATTGTATCGGTTATCCGCATTGCGGTGCCATATACCGGAATGATTGTTTCAACCCGTGAATCGAAAGCAACGAGAGAAAAAGTATTAGACCTTGGAATCAGCCAGATTAGCGGTGGTTCCCGCACAAGTGTGGGCGGCTACGTTGAGGAAGAGCCGGAAGAAGAGAATTCCGCTCAGTTTGATGTGTCCGATAGAAGAAGTCTGGATGAGGTTGTGAACTGGCTGCTTGGACTTGGATATATTCCGAGTTTCTGTACGGCTTGTTACCGGGAAGGACGAACCGGTGACCGGTTTATGAAATTATTGAAATCGGGGCAGATTGTAAACTGTTGTCAGCCAAATGCTCTGATGACACTTAAGGAGTATTTAGAGGACTATGCTTCTGCGGACACGAAAGAAAAAGGGGAAAAAGTGATTCAGGAGCAGCTGGAAATTATTACAAATCCGGTAGTGAAAGAGAAGGCAAAAGAGTATATTGAAAATATTCATGAAGGCAAAAGAGATTTCCGATTCTAGTGAATCAATCGAAAGGCACTTGGTGTTTTAAGTGCCTTTCGGTCAAAATAAAGGAGGTAGCATTTGTTTTATAGTATATTGGGTAAAGAGAAGTGTGAGGATTCGGAAAAAATCAGTATTTTTACGGATTTTAATTTGAATGTGTGCATTTCTTACATGAACAATTTGGTTAAGGGATACGATTTACAAAAATTGTATGAGAATATTCCAAAAGAATCTGAGACAACAAAGTATCGGAGAAAAATCACCTCAGATATGCAGAATGAGGCAGTTTTCAAGGCGTTTGACAGGTATGCAAAGCAGGTGGCGAGGGCAGTTTCTTATGAGAAAAAAAGCACTTACAGTAATCTGATTTATCAAAAGCAGAAATGGCATTTAGATTCCCTTCTTATTTACATACAGGCAGTCGAACAATTATTGGATGACTTAAAAAGGCAGTCGTCTTATTCGGATGCAATGGAAGAACTTGTTTCCTATCTTTACGAGGTGACAAAAAGTGAAGCATTTGTAAAGGGCAAAGAATTGGTGCAAAATCTGCATCAGTCGATGGAAGAAATGAAAATGATATTTTCCCTTCAAAAAAATAAGGTTGTGTGGGAAGAAAAATCAGAGGGCGAATTTTTTGCAGAGAGAATGGCAAAGGCTTTTGCTGTCAACAAAAAGCCGGGGCAGTCGATGAATGTAAACAAGGAGACGGAGCTTACGCTGCTTGAGAAAAATCTGGCGGAACGGCAGATTAAGAGACAAAACTGGGATGGTATGTTAGAAACACTGTTACGGATTCAGATGGATGAAAAACTCGTGCAGTTAGCGGAAGATGTGCAGTACTATCTTGGTTTTTTCCTGCTTGTGCGGGACATGAAAGGAAGAGGTTATTCATTTTGTATGCCGGAGGAAACGGATAAACTGGAAGTAAAGCAGGGATATGATCTTGCCTTAGCTCTTCGCAGTGAAAAGGAAGTGATTGCAAATGACTGTAATCTGCAAAAAGATGAGCGGTTCTTTGTGATTACGGGAGCCAATGGAGGAGGCAAGACGACCTATGCGCGCATGATTGGACAAATTCTGTATTTTGCAAAAATGGGTCTTTTAGTTCCATGTGAAAAGGCAGGTGTGCCAAATTACACAACGATTTTATCACATTTTTCAAATGACGAATCGGAGATGTCCGGAAAAGGAAAGTTAGTGGAGGAATTAACCCGCTTAAAACCGATGATGCAGGAAAAATGGAGTGGAAGTTTTGTGATTTTGAATGAGCTATTTACGACAGCGGCAACGTGGGATGCCGGTATTATGGGGCAGAAAGTGCTTGATTATTTCATGTCGCATGACTGCTATGGAATTTATGTGACACATATCCAGTCGCTTGCAAAAGAGAGGGATGGGTTAGTGAGTCTGGTTGCAGAACTGGCAGATGACCATCATACGCGTTCTTTCAAAATAACAAGAAAACCGGCGAGTGAGGCAGAATATGAGGATTCACTGATTACCAAATACAATATGACCGAAAATCAGATGAAGGCGGTGATAGGACATGAAGATTGAATTTTTCGAGGAGACAAATTTTTCGTATCGGAGAAAGCAGGATTTGGAAAAGGACTTAAATCTGCACTGGATTGCCAGAAATATGGCAGGTGACAAAGTAGGTGACATTCCCGCTATTTTGCAAGTTCTTCAGCATCCTCTTACGACGGAAAGTGAGATTGAAAAAAGGCAGCAGGTTGTTACGGCTGCCTGTGAAAAGGCATCGGTAACATATCAGCTGCGGGACCGGATTGTTTTGCTTTCGGAAAATCTGACCCGTGGACTGCATGCGATTTTAGACAGCCGCGGGAAACATTTGATGGAACAGACGATGATTGGTGTGCATGTAGAAACGATACGGGAATTGGTGCAGGGACTTTCTGAGATTTCGCAAATGGGAGCGAAAAATCCGGAGATTTTCAAAGAGACTGCATTTAACTATTTTTATGACAGTTTTTGTGAGGCAGAGCCGGCCGAAAGATTAGAAGAGCAACTTGCACTGGTGCAGAATCTGGATGCTTTTAAAGGAAACGGAGAAATTGTGCTGGAGGGAGCAATTGGGGAAGGATTTTCCCTGGAAAATGTGGAAGTTGTTTCTGTATGTGACAAGGCAAAGCGGGCAGGAAGCGGTATTTTCTCAGGAAAGAAGGGGCGCGTAATTGCCAGTGAGGAAGTTTACCAGAGCGGTGTTCAGTTTGCCAACCGGGTTGTCCTTGAATTATTAGAGCAGTGTTCGCCGTTTCTGCAGCAGTGGGAGGAGATTTTACAGACGCTGTCAAGGCAGATTATCTTTTTGGCGGGCTGTGCGAGAATGTATGAGCGTGGTTTGTCGGTTGGTTTTTATTTTTGTATGCCAAAAGCTTGTGAAGAAGAGGCAGAAAAATTATATGAATTGGCACTTGCTTTGCAGAGTATGGAGCAGCCAATTCCAAATACTGTGAGTCTGAAAGAACAACGGGCCCTTATCGTGACGGGAGCTAACCAAGGCGGAAAATCAACCTTTTTGCGTAGTCTTGGTATTGCGCAGGTGCTTTGTCAGGCGGGAATGTATGTGCCGGCAAAGAAATATCCGCTTCATGCGTATGAAGATATTTTCACGCATTTTACCAGACGCGAAGATGCAACGATGAACATGGGTAAATTTGAAGAAGAGTTAAAGCGTATGGAGCAGATTTTACGTGGGGCAAAGAAAAATACGCTGATTCTTTTGAATGAATCGTTTGCGACTACAACAGAAGTGACGGCTTACCAGATTGCAATGGATTTAATGCATACTTGTCTTTCGGAGGCGGTAACGGTATGGATGGTGACTCATATTACGAAATTTGCAAAAGAATTGTATGGGGAACACCCTGAGAATGTATTGTTTTTGTCGGCGGGCAGAACGGAAGAAAATGAAATTCGTTTTCAAATGTATGAAAAAGTGCCAGGCGACACAAGTTATGGCCTGACACTTTATGAACAAATGATTGGGAAAATAAATTAGCCCTGATATAAGTTTCTCTTATCAATGACGCGGACTGCTTTTCCTTCACTGCGTGCAATGGTTTTCGGCTCTACTAAAGTAACTTCAGCTAAAATACCAAGCATGGCTTTCAGACCGGATACTAATTTTTTGCGAGCCAGATCGCGGTTGAAGGAAGCGTCAGCTGCCATGACCGGAGTCATTTCTACCTGAACTTCAATATTATCACTGTTTTTAGCACGGGTAACAATAATCTGATAATTTGCCGGGAATCCCTGATTGATTAATACCGTTTCAATCTGTGAAGGGAATACATTGACACCTTTTACAATCAGCATATCATCACTTCGTCCCATTGGTTTTGTCATTTTTACATGAGTACGTCCGCAGGAACATTTCTCGCGGCTTAATATACAGATATCACGTGTACGGTAGCGGAGAAGCGGAAATGCTTCTTTTGTAATACTGGAAAATACTAATTCACCTTTTTCACCGTCCGGAAGAACTTCACCGGTCTCCGGATTGATAATTTCGGCAATAAAGTGGTCCTCATTAATATGCATGCCGCTCTGTGCTTCACACTCAAAAGCAACACCCGGTCCGGAAATTTCGGTCAGACCATAAATGTCATAAGCTTTGATGCCAAGTGACTGCTCGATATCGTGGCGCATTTCTTCTGTCCATGCCTCTGCACCAAAGATGCCGGCTTTCAGTTTAATCTGATCTTTTACACCACGCTCTTCAATGGTCTCTGCCAAATAGGCAGCATAGGATGGTGTACAGCATAAAATAGTCGAACCTAAGTCTGTCATAAACTGAATCTGACGGTCTGTATTACCGGAGGACATCGGAAGTGTCAAACTTCCTAATTTATGAGAACCGCCATTTAATCCAAACCCGCCGGTAAATAAGCCATAGCCATAACTGACATGAACTACATCTTCTTTTGTACCGCCGGCAGCAACAATCGCGCGGGCACAGCAGTCTTCCCATAAATCAAGGTCGTGCTGGGTATAGAAAGCTACAACACGGCGTCCGGTCGTTCCACTTGTTGACTGCATGCGGACACAATCTTTTAAAGGACGTGCCAAAAGTCCATATGGATAAGCATCTCTTAAGTCATCCTTTGTAATAAAAGGAAGTTTATGTAAATCATCAATCGATTTAATATCGCCTGGTTCAAGACCTTTGTTCTGCATGCGTGTGCGGTAGTAAGGAACGTTGTCATAGATGTTTTTTACCTGCTTTACCAAACGCTCACTTTGCCATGCGCGAATCTGGTCTGCGGATGCACATTCAATTTCTTTTTGAAAATAGTTTCCCATTACATTAATCCTCCATTTTGTAAATATCTTTTTCATGTAAGTGCGAATGTCATTTTGTCATTTTGACCTAAGATTCATTTTACATGAATCTATATAAAAAAGCAAGGTGCTCCACGAATGAAGCACCTTTTGTTACAACCCTTTTAACTTATATAACTTTTATTCAAAAATTATTTCATTAACAATCGATTATAACTTTGTTACGTTTGCTGCCTGAGGACCTTTCTCGCCATCGATAACTTCGAATTCTACTTCGTCGCCTTCATCGAGAACTTTGAATCCGTCCATCTGCAGAGCAGAAAAGTGTACGAATACGTCATTTCCTTCTTCATCGGAGATAAATCCGAAACCTTTTTTGGCATTAAACCATTTAACTGTACCTTTCATGTGTTTTGCCTCCTAAAAATATAATTTAACACCCTTTAACAATAGCACATTAGGAAACAAAAGTCAAAGAGTAATTTTGTAGTAAGTTTTTAGCAAAAAGAAGAGTCCAAACCTTTACCGTTCGGGACCGTTCTCACTAAAGGAACACACGCAGCGGCGCCTGAGGGCAAACTACGCCCTCTATGCACCGGCGGTGTTCAAAATCCCTCATGGTAAAGGTTTGGGCTCTTCTTTCTGATAACGAAACTTACTATAAAATGTTGACCTATTGGTATTTGATTGTTTTACTGTTTCGTTGGTTTGCAAGTACCGGCAAGAAGCTTAGGCAACCGAAAGTGTCAAAAAAGGCAAAAAGAGTTGCATGGATTTTGAGAGAGAACAACCAAAAAGAAGAAGATAAGGGCAAAGAGTTGTCGTAGAAGTAGTTTTGATGAGAAGTTGCTAGTGTTTTTAACTTCCGGTGATTCCCCTAAAATAAATCTGCAACGATTGCGCTTCAAATACGTGGGTATCTGGCATGTGTAGTTTACATGCCGATACCCTTACGCATTTGATAAGCGGGAGCGGCGCAAGAGATGCAGATTTATTTTAGGGGAATTTGGAAAGTGAAAAAACACTCAAATTTTTGACATTCCCCCGCCAAATGTGATACTGTATAAATATCTGAAAAAAGATAGAAAATAAGAAGAAAAGAATAGATTGGAGAGTCGCGATGAATGTTTCAAATTGCAGCGCATACGAGTTAATTGAAGAAAGCAAAATATCGGATTTAAACAGTACAGGATATTTGCTCCGCCATAAAAAGAGCGGTGCCAGAGTGGCAGTTTTGGAAAATGATGATGAGAATAAAGTGTTTAACATAGGTTTTCGGACACCGCCAAAGGATTCGACCGGAGTTGCTCATATTGTGGAGCATACGGTGTTGTGTGGTTCAGATAAGTTTCCGGTCAAAGACCCGTTTATTGAACTAGCAAAGGGATCCTTAAACACATTCTTAAATGCGATGACCTACCCGGATAAGACAGTTTACCCGGTGGCAAGCTGTAATGACAAGGATTTTCAAAACCTCATGCATGTGTATCTGGATGCGGTTTTTTATCCGAATATTTATAAAGAAGAAAAAATCTTTCGTCAGGAAGGATGGCACTATGAATTAGAGAGTGTGGATGGAGAACTGATTTACAATGGTGTGGTATTTAATGAGATGAAGGGTGTATTTTCATCAGCGAAACAATTGTTAGACCGTAACATCCAGCAGTCGTTGTTCCCGGATACGGCATATGGCGTGGAGTCCGGCGGAGACCCGGCGTCAATACCGGATTTGACCTACGAGGATTATCTGGCATTTCATAAAAAATATTATCATCCATCGAATAGTTATCTGTATTTGTATGGGAATATGGATATGGAAGAAAAGTTAAACTGGATTGATGAAAATTATCTGAGCCATTTTGAGAAAATTGAAGTGGATTCCGAGGTGCGGCTGCAAAAGCCATTTGCCGAAAGAAAAGAGGAGTATGGTTTTTATTCGGTGACGGAAGGGGAGGACACCGAAGGAAAGGCATATTTCAGTTATAATACCGTGTGTGGCGACGGACTTGACAGAAATTTGTACCGGGCATTTCCGGTTCTTTCCTATGTATTAGTGCAGTCGATTGGAGCACCGTTAAAACAGGCTTTATTGGACGCGGGCATTGGAAATGACATCAGTTGTTATTATGAAGAGAGTGTCAGACAGCCATTTTTCTCGATTGTTGCGAAAAATGTAAAAATGGAGCAGAAACAGCAGTTTATTACTGTGATTGAGACTGAGTTGAAAAAAATTGTCAAAGAGGGATTGAATCAGCAGTCACTGCTTGCGGCAATCAACGGATATGAATTTCAGTACCGGGAGGCGGATTTTGGAAACTTCCCGAAAGGGCTTATGTATGGACTTCAGATTTTTGACAGCTGGCTGTATGATGAAAATAAACCGTTTATTCATATTCAGGCAAACGATACATTTGCATTTTTGAAAAAGCAGGTTGGCACGGATTATTTTGAAAAAATCATTGAAAAATATCTGCTTAAAAATCCGCATGCGACATTTGTCAGTGTGCAGCCAAAAGTGGGCTTGACTACGCTTATGGAAGAGGAAGAAAAGAAAAAGCTGGCAGACTATATGGAAACTTTGAGCAATGAACAGAAAGCGGCACTCGTGAAAGAAACAGAGGAACTCAAAAAGTATCAGGAGGAGCCGACTCCTTCGGAGGATTTAAAATGCATTCCGCTTCTCACGAGAGAGGATATGAAGAAAGAAGCGCAGCCATTTAAAAATGAAATGAAAGAAATGGTGGGAGTTCCGGTTTTGCATCATGATATTTTTACGAATGGCATTGAGTATTTTCGCTGCTTTTTCGATGTCAAAGATTTGGAAGAGTATACACCGTATTTGTCCCTTTTGAGCGAATTAATTTCGGCTATGGATACGGAAAAGTATACGAAACTGGAACTTAGTAATGAGATTCTTTTGCATGCCGGCGGTATTTCGACAGATTTGGTTGTGTACGCAAACCGTCATAATGACGATTACCGGTATTTATGGGAGATTAGTGGAAAAGCATTAACCGCAGAGACGGAAAAGGTGTTTGACCTTTTGGCGGAAATGCTTACCACTACAAAGCTTTTCGATGAAAAACGACTGTATGAGATTATTGCGGAGAGCCGCTCGATTAAGCAGTCATCGCTTTTGTCGGCAGGACACACAACAGCGGTTGGCCGTGCGATGGCATATATGAAAAAGAACGCATATCTTACGGAATATATCCGAGGAATTGCCTACTATGACTTTTTGTGCGATTTGGAAGAGCATTTTGATGAGAGAAAGGAGAATTTGATTTCTGTTTTACAGGCATTGGCAAAGAAGGTTTTTGTAAAGGAGCGTCTGTCTGTCGATTTAACTTCTGGCAAAGAAGGCTTAAAACCGCTTGAAAATGGACTTTCACGGTTGATTGACCGGTTGCCGGATTCTGCGGAGGAAAAACTTCTAAAACCGGAATATTCGATGAAACCGATTGCAGGAAATGAGGGATTTAAGACGGCTGGAAAAGTGCAATATGTGGCACGGGTCGGAAATTCTTCGGAAAAAGGAATTGCTTACAACGGTGTCAATAAGGTATTAAAAACAATTCTTGGATATGATTACTTGTGGAATGAAGTCCGCGTCAAAGGCGGCGCCTATGGTGTTATGTGTGCTTTTACGGACATGGGAAATGGGTATATGGTATCGTACCGCGATCCGAACCTTGCAGAAACGAATGAAGTATTTGAAAAGGTACCGGCTTATCTGGAAGCTTTTGATGCTGATGAGCGCGATATGATGAAATATATTATTGGTACGGTTAGTGAGTTAGATACGCCATTAACACCGAGAGCCGAGGGACGGCGTTCGAGTCAGGCATGGCTTACCGACATTACCTTTGAGCAGATTCAAAAAGAGAGAGATGAGGTGCTTTCGGCAGACTGTGAACAGGTTCGCGAGGCTGCAAAAATGGTTTCCACGGTACTTAGTGATGGATATATTTGTGCAATCGGAAGCGAAGGAAAAGTGGAAGATGCAAAAGAGTTGTTTAATGAAATACGTGTTTTGAATTAGAAAGAAAATGGAGGATAAGATGGGACAGGAATTTAAATCAGGTTTTGTTACGTTAGTGGGCAGACCAAATGTGGGAAAATCTACGTTGATGAATCAAATGATTGGTCAGAAAATAGCGATTACTTCAAATAAACCGCAGACTACGAGAAACCGGATTCAGACGGTGTATCATGATGAGCGCGGACAGATCGTTTTTTTGGACACGCCGGGTATTCACAAGGCAAAAAATAAGCTTGGTGAATATATGGTAGGTGTGGCAGAAAAAACATTTTCAGAAGTTGACCTTGTGCTCTGGCTTGTTGAGGCAACAACATTTATCGGCAGAGGCGAGCGCTATATTGCAGAGGAGTTAAAACAGTCCAAAGCGCCGGTTATTCTTGTAATGAATAAAATTGATACGATTAAGAAAGACGAATTGTTAGAATGTATTGCTGCCTATAAAGATATGATGGAATTTGCAGAAATTATACCGGTTTCTGCCTGGACGGGCGAAAATGTCGATGAACTTATTACGACCATGTTTTCTTATCTGGAAGAGGGACCGGCATTTTACGATGAGGATACGATTACGGACCAGCCGGTGCGCCAGATTGTGGCGGAATTGATTCGCGAAAAAGCACTTCGTCTGCTTTCGGATGAAATTCCACACGGAATTGCTGTTGCCATTGACCAGATGAAAAACAGGCCGGGAAAAAGAAATTTGATTGACATTGATGCTACTATTATCTGCGAGAGAAGTTCCCATAAGGGAATTATCATCGGAAAACAGGGCAGTATGCTCAAACGAATTGGAACCGATGCCAGAAGGGAAATTGAAGAATTTTTGCAGGCAAAGGTAAATCTGAAACTTTGGGTTAAGGTGAAAAAAGACTGGCGTGACAGTGATTTTCTTCTTAAGAATTTTGGCTATAAAGAAAAAGACTGATTACCAATATGTGTTAGCATAGCCGGTTTGGAATCGGGATATCCTATTGCTAGGGTGTAAAGCAATTTACATCCGGACAAAAGTATAAAAGCCGCAAAAGGACTGCGGCGAGGAGGAACGCAATGGGAAATGAAGCAAACTGGAATACATTTACACAGACGGGGAAAGTGTCTGATTATCTGGCGTATGTGAGGGAAGAAAAAGGAAGAAACGGATGGGAAAATGCAGCAAAGGAAGAGAGGGGAACACGTGAAAGAGAGAGTGACAGGAATGGTGCTTTCGGCAGCTACCATTGGTGAATACGACAAACGTGTTGTCCTTTTGACGAAAGAGCGGGGGCGCATCTCCGCCTTCGCCAGAGGGGCAAGGCGCCCCAGAAGTCCGCTGTCTGCTGCAACGGAACCGTTTACCTTTGGGGAGTTTTTTATTTATAGAGGACGGGATTCTTATAGCATAGAGCAGGTTGAGGTGGAAAATTATTTCCCGGAATTAAGGCAGAATCTGGAGCATTTATATCTGGCACTTTATTTTTGCGAGGTGGCAGATTATTTTACGAGGGAAGGAATGACAGCGAAGCATGAATTGAATCTTTTGTATTTGTCGCTGCGGGCGTTATCGGTGCCTTCTCTGCCGGAAGAACTGGTGCGTTACATATATGAATTCCGGATGTTAGCGATTGCCGGGGAGGCACCGCGTATTTTTGAGTGCATAAGGTGTGGGAAAACGGAAAATCTGCACCATTTTTATGTGGGGGATGCGGGCATTGTCTGCGATGAATGCCACGACGGAAAGACCGGTATTTTGTTGTCGGAAACTGCTATTTACACTTTGCAGAGGATTCTCTCCTCGCCGCTTCAAAAACTGTATACTTTTTCGGTCAGCGAGGCAGTGCTTTTCCAGTTAAAAGAAGTTGTTTCACGATATTTTAAGGTGCACACAGACCGTACATTTCACTCGCTGGATATGTTAGATATGGGATTTTAAGTCTTTATTTTTACCACTTACAAACGAAATAGAACCACTTACGGAAAATGGGTTTACAATCCATTTTCTTTTGCTATAATGGCATTACACACGAAGAGGGAGGCGATTATGAAGATTACCATTGAGTTGGATGAGAATCTGCCGGATGATGAAATAAGGATTCACTGCCGCCGGATGACTGAGGAACTGCAAAAAATTCAAGAGGCATTTGCATCCGGTCATACGGAGACAAAACGGCTGGTTCTTTATCAGGGAGATTTGGAGTGTTATGTGGATGTTTTGGATATTTTGTTTTTTGAAACCGAAGGAACAATAGTTCAGGTTCACACAAGAGATGAAATATATGAGACGAAACAGCGGCTCTACGAATTGGAGGAGATTCTTCCAAATCAATTTCTGCGTGTTTCCAAATCGACGATTGCCAATGTGTCGGAAATTTATTCGCTGCAAAAGAGTAATCTGTCGACAACGAGCTGTGCGGCATTTCGAAATTCCCATAAGCAGATTTTTGTATCCAGACATTACAGCAGAGTATTAAAAGAAAAATTAGTAGAAATGAGGATGAGATGATGAAAAAAAATTATTTTTGGGGCGTATTTTTAATCTTGGCGGGTGCCTATCTGGTTGTGAGTCAGCTTGGATACCTTCCGGCAGTAGGCGTATTTTCACTGTTGTTTACCGTTGTATGCATTGCCGTGATTGTGGCGAGTATCCCACATGTTCACTTTGGCGGAATTTTATTTCCACTTGCTTTTATCGCAATTATCTACGATAAACCGCTTGGAATCACGGCAATCACACCGTGGACAGTTTTACTGGCAGCCCTTCTATTGACGATTGGCCTGCACCTGATCTTTGGGCGTTTTCGGAAAAAAATAGTCCATCGCGGGCACTCTAAAAAAAGAGATGAATGGGACGAAGTCAAGGGTGAAAAACTCAATGGTGACGAACTGGATATTTCGTCAACTTTTGGCAGTGTCATCCGCTACATCACATCGGAAGATTTTCGCTATGCGGAAATAGATGCCAGTTTTGCAGGGGTTAAGGTGTATCTCGACCAGGCAAGAATCCCATCGGGAAATGCAACAATAAACATTGATTCATCATTTGCCGGTGTCGAACTTTTCGTACCAAAAGAGTGGCAGATTGTGAACCATGTAGAGAGCAGTTTTGGCGGAATTGATGAAAAAAATAACAGAAACGGCGAAGTCACGGCAACACTTACATTAGAGGGAAGCAATAACTTTGGTGGAATTACGATTTACTATGTGTAAATAAAGGACCGTAGTTTCGCATGAGGGACCACTTTCGCTAGAGAACACACGTAACGGTGCGCAAGTCCCTCATGGCGAAATCTACGGTCTTTTTTGCTCTGCCCGGCCAAGCACCCTCTCCCCATTTGAGAAAATTATTCGCAGGAAATATTCCATGTTGGTCTTTGAGACTTCCGGTAATTCACCTAAAAAAATTGTGACGATTGCGCTGCAAATGCGCGGGTATCTGGCATGCGTGGTTGGCATGCCGATACCCCTGCGTGTTTGCTAAGCGGGAGCGGCGCAAGAGAAACAATTTTTTTTAGGTGAATTACGGGAACCTCAAAAACAACCATGTAGAATATCCCCTGTAAACAAAAAATTCAACTGATTTTTAAATTCATTACCTCTTGCAATCCCTATTAAGCTGTGTTAAGATATGCACAAGCAGAAAGTCCAAACATTATCAGAAAAAGTCAAATAGTATAGAGTATCGAGAAAAAACTTCACTGCGAAATCACAAAAAACAAATTGAAAAGCAGGGAGGTTAGTACATGGGATATCTCCCTGAGAGGGAGGTATGTCACATGAGAAGACACATTGATTTTGACAAAATCGGTATTACCGATGATGTAATGTTTTGTACCGTTTTAAGCAATTCTGAGGATTGCAGAGAATTTTTACAGAGAATCCTCGGTATCGAGATTGAGGAAATTGTCGTCGTGGGAACCCAGGTGAGCATGAAATCGAATTTTCATGCGAAGGGTGTCCGTCTTGATGTTTATGCAAAGGACAAAAAGGGAAACGCCTATGACATTGAGATGCAGACGACGAAGATGAGGGAGCTGCCGCTGCGGAGCCGGTATTACCACAGTGAGATGGACAGTTACCAGATTGCCGCAGGAGAGAAGTATGGAAACCTAAAACATTCAATTGTTATTTTTGTATGTAATTTCGATTTGTTTGTTAAAAACCGAAGTGTATACACATTTGAATCGATTTGCCGTGAGGATACAGAGATTCATTTGCAGGACAAAAGAAAAACAATTTTTATTAACATAAATGGAAGCCGAGAAGATGTACCGGAGGAACTTGCACATCTTCTTGATTACCTGAAAACAAAGACTCCGACGGATGGATTTACCGAGCGATTAGAACAGCGTGTGCTGGAAATCCGAAGAGATACGGAATGGAGGGATGATTATATGACGCTGGAAATGAAGATGGATGAGAAATATGAGCAGGGATTGAAAGAAGGGCTTACGAAGGGACTTCAGCAAGGGATAGCGCAGGGAATTGAGCAAGGAATTGAACAGGGACTTGAGCAGGGGTATGACAAACATCTTTATGTTCAGGTTCAAAAGAAGTTAGAAAAAGGCAAATCCATTTCCCAAATAGCAGATGAGTGCGAAGAATCAGAGGATGCCATTTGCAAGATTATAAGCGAAAAGAAAATTGATAGATAGAAAATGTTTATGACAAAATAATTTGCAGGAAATATTCCATGTTGGCCTTTGAGAATTCCGGAAACCTCAAAAACCACCATATAGAATATCCCCCGCAAATTATTTTACTTGCAAAAACATCGCTAAAATAGTACAATATTGAGAGAAAATGAAAGCAATGGAGGAAGACGATGGAAAAGACAATGGACAAAATCGTTGCACTGGCTAAGAGCCGTGGATTTATCTATCCGGGTTCTGAGATTTACGGTGGTTTAGCGAATACATGGGATTATGGAAATCTCGGTGTAGAATTAAAAAATAATGTAAAAAAAGCATGGTGGCAGAAGTTTATTCAGGAGAATAAATACAATGTTGGTGTGGACTGTGCGATTCTTATGAATCCGCAGACATGGGTAGCATCCGGACACCTTGGCGGCTTTTCCGACCCTCTGATGGATTGTAAAGAGTGTCATGAGCGTTTCCGTGCAGACCAGTTGATTGAAGAGTTTGCAGGAGATAATGACATTGAATTAGATGGTTCTGTAGATGGCTGGTCCAATGAGCAGATGGAACAGTTTATCGAAGAACACAAAATTGCATGCCCAAGTTGTGGAAAACACAATTTTACGGAAATTCGTCAGTTTAACCTGATGTTTAAAACATTCCAGGGTGTAACCGAAGATGCAAAAAATACCGTATATCTTCGTCCGGAGACGGCACAGGGTATTTTTGTAAACTTTAAAAATGTACAGCGTACATCACGCAAAAAAATTCCGTTTGGTATTGGACAGATTGGTAAGTCATTCCGTAATGAGATTACGCCGGGTAACTTTACATTCCGTACCCGTGAGTTTGAACAGATGGAACTTGAATTTTTCTGTGAGCCGGGAACGGATTTGGAGTGGTTTAACTACTGGCGTCAGTTCTGTATCGATTGGCTGCAGAGCCTTGGCATCAAAGAAGATGAGATGCGTGCGCGTGACCATTCACCGGAAGAACTTTGCTTCTACAGTAAGGGAACGACAGACCTTGAGTTCTTGTTCCCATTTGGCTGGGGTGAACTTTGGGGAATCGCAGACCGTACAGATTACGATTTGACACAGCATCAGAATACTTCCGGCGAGCCGATGGAATATTTTGATGATGAAAAACGTGAGAAATACATTCCTTATGTAATTGAGCCTTCACTGGGAGCAGACCGTGTAACACTTGCCTTCCTTTGCAGTGCTTATGATGAAGAAAATATTGGAACGGAAGAAAAACCGGATGTTCGTACGGTTCTTCATTTCCATCCGGCATTGGCACCGGTTAAAATTGGTGTGCTGCCATTGTCAAAGAAATTGAATGAGAATGCTGAAAAAGTATTTGAAGAGCTCAGCAAGACTTACAACTGTGAATATGACGACCGTGGTAATATCGGTAAACGCTACCGCCGTCAGGATGAAATCGGTACACCATATTGTGTTACTTATGATTTTGATTCAGAAGAAGATGGTATGGTTACGGTACGTGACCGTGATACTATGGAACAGGAAAGAGTTAAAATTGTAGATTTGAAAGAGTATTTTGCGGATAAATTTACATTTTAGGAGACTTTATGCAGAAACGCGAAGTTACTAAAAAGCAACTGGCTGTCATCATCTTGTTAAGCATCGGGATGCTGGCAGCCGCTGCTTTATTAAATCAGTTTTTCCCGGCCGGGTCAAAGCAGACAAAGGAAACATTAAAACAGACAGCGGTTACGCCGAAGGTGACCGCTTTGCCGTCGTTGTCTCCGACACAAAAACCGACACCGACGCCTGATCCGACCAAAAAAGTAGCAACTTTCTTTCAGGGACCAAAGGCTTATGAGGGGCGCAGAGAGTGGTCCGGTAAATGGGGCAAAGAGTTTTACGATGGTGGCTCCTTTGGTGCTTTTGGATGCGGTTTGTGCTGCATGGCAAATATTTATACGACATTTTCTTCGTATGAAAGTTCGCCGGTTGATATGTACCGGTATGCAAAAAAAGTGAGTGGCTATGGCGGTGGTGGTGCTATCGACTGGGGCTATATTAAGGCTACGTTAAAAGAACTTGGTTTTACGTCAGATGTTTTTCGTAAGCCCGGCAAATACGAAGCGTTTCAAAAGTTAGTGAAAGAATCACTGGCATGTATTGTTGTGGTGAGCAGTAATGACAGCGATTGTTACTGGAAAGATACACCGGGGCATTATGTGACATTGTTTTTATATGATGAGAAAAGCGATAAAATTTTTCTCGGGGATTCCGGAGATTTGACGCATAACAGACAGTGGGTACCTTTGAAAAAAGTATATCGTTCTTTGAAAAAATCAAACCCATGGCAGATTTTGCAGGTGACATCGTTTGATAAGTCGAAGGACAATTGGAAACATAAAGGATTTGGAGGAAATGCGATACTTCCGAAAGAATGGAAATAAATACGCAGGCAGGTGATACGCAGTGAATATTGCAATTTGTGATGATGACAAAGGCGTATGCTCTCAGCTTGAGGGGTGGATTGAACAATATAACTATGAAAATGCAACGCGTCTCTATGTTGACGTGTATCATAGTGCGGAGACATTGCAGCAGCAGTTACAGAACGGTCAGTGGTATGACATGCTGTTTCTTGATATTGAACTGCCACAGAAAAATGGAATTGAACTGGGGCAGATGATTCGCAGTGCATGGAAAATGGATTTGATTTATTTGGTTTTTATCTCCGGAAAATCAAATTATTGTATGGATTTATTTGATGTGCATCCATTGAATTTTCATTTAAAACCGTTAAAACACAAGGATGTTGTAAAAGATATTGACCTCGTGCGTGAGCGTGTTAATACGGGAACGCTTGCTTTTCGGTACCGTGAAGATGGTGTTTATAAAAGTGTATGTTTGAAGGATGTTGTGTATTTTGTAGGAGCGGGAAAAGGTGTTGAAGTTCATTGCAAGGACGGGAGAGTGGCTTTTGCGGGGAATTCGCTGCAGCAGCTTTGTGACATTTACGAAAAACATGGATTCAGCCGTTGTCATAAGAGTTATCTGATTAACCTGAATTATGTTTCGGAATATTCTATGTCAAAGGTGAAGATGTCAGATGGCAAAGAGATTATAATAGGAAAAAGCCGTAGAAAACAATTTAAAGATGAATTCATTAATCATGAACTGATGGAGGACTGAGATGCTTTTTGCTACTTTTTATATTATTGCCAATATATTTCAATCTTACGAATTATGGCTGTTGTACCGATGCTTTTTTGGGAAAAGCAAGCGTGGGGCAGGCATTGAATTTTTAGCCTTTGTGCTCTTTTTTGCGATAACCATGATGTTAAATGTTTTTATAGATATTCCAATTCTTACGGGACTTAGTTCTTATGTTATGCTTGTATTGATTGCCTTTTTGGGGTACGAGAGCGGCTGGAAACAAGGCCTTTTGTATTCAGTCTTTGCTTTTGTCAGCATGACTTTAGCAGAATGTATCGTGGGACTTGCAACCGGATTTTTGGATTTAAATGTATTCCAGTCGAGAGAATATTACAACGTCTGGGGCATGGTGGCATTGCCGGTCGTGCAGTATCTTGTCGTGCTTATGATACGAAACTTTCGCAATCTGCAGAAAGGAAGAGAGATTCCGATTCTTTACTGGGCGGTAACGATTGTGCTCCCGGTGTTTTCACTTTACCTTGATTTGATGATTTGCCAGCAGAATTTTTACTGGTTGAATATGCTTGGCTGTACGGTTATTTTGTTTGTCATGAATGTTTTGGTATTTTATCTGTGTGACGTTCAGATTGAAAATATGCGCGTGCGTTTTGAAAAGGAAAAACTGGAGCAGCTAAATGTGTATCAGAACCGTCAGCTTAAACTGATGCATCAGATGGATGAAGAACTTAGAATTCAGCGGCATGATTTTCAGAAACATATTTCCATGCTTGCATTTATGAACAGTCAGGGCGAAAAAGAAAAACTGACAGCGTACTTAAATGAAATGCAGGAAGGGGAACTTTTCCAGACGAAGTTTGAGCGAACGGACAATTTTGTCATTGACAGTATTCTCAGCTATAAATTGCAGGAGGCAGACCGCCTTGGGATTGAAACTAAAATGGATGTCAAAGTTCCAAAAGATTTGAATGTTTCTGCCTATGTGCTTACGGGAATCCTGACAAATCTTCTTGACAATGCAATGGAAGCGTGCGAAAAAGTGCAAGATAAAAAGATTAAGATTACAATAAAATATGCAAAGAAAATGCTCATTATCCGAATTTCCAATACCTATGATGGTAAAGAGAAATTTAATTCTGTAATGGGAATTAAAACGTCGAAAAAAGATAAAGAGCTTCATGGTTATGGAATTAAAAGTATTCGTCACATGGTCGAGAGTGTTGACGGAGATTTTGAGATACATACAAAAGAGAAGTGGTTTGTTGCTGATGTGGTGATTCCGCTGGTGTAAAAATGTCCGTTCACTCCCAATTTTTGTCCGTTCACGAATTTTAGAATCTGTTATCGTTAGAATGTGTTATCATAATTATAATAATATAAAGTATGAGAGGGAGAGATGTACATGATTACATATTTATTACCAGCCATTTTGTTTGTACAGTTTGTTATATTTGCCGGTGTGCTTTTGTTTTGTATGCATGAATGGGATATAAGGACGAAGAGTGGAATTTATTTATTCATAGCATATGTGATGGCTTTGTTTACTCTGGCAGGGATATTTGTTGTGGTGTATTTTCCGTTTCCAATACAACAAGAGGAAATTGCATTGAATATTGAATATGAATTAGGGCAAACAAATAATTTTGTACCTTTTCGTAGTATCTTTGGGTATATAAAAGATTTTTTCTCAGGATATCAAAGTGTATTTTTATTTCAATGTATAGGAAATATATTGTTGTTTGTTCCATATGGTTTTTTTACTGCGATTTTAAGCTGGAAACAGAAACATAAAAAGAAAACGGTTTTTATCATATGTTTTCTTACCAGCTTATCAATTGAAATTTTGCAGGGCGTATTTAACTCTGCCTTAGGTTATTGTTATCGAAGTGTCGATGTGGATGATTTTTTATTAAATCTTTTAGGAGGGGTGATAGGAAGTATGGCAGCAGAGATTGTTTATAAAAAGTGGTTTGGTGGTAAAAGAACAAAAATTGTGATGGGCGTTTTGGTGTTTATGTTACTTGCTGTGGCATCGCCACTAACGGCAAAAGTAAGCAAAGCAGACACGCCGGCTGCAACTGAAAAACCGATTGCAAGGGAAGATACGGTGGAGGATTGGCGCGATACTGGTGCTTTTGTAAAAAGCGGGAAATACTCTTATCGTGTGATTGATGCGGCAAAAAAGGAAATCGAATTGAGAAAGATTGCGTCAGATGATACGGAAATTATGATTCCGCAAACCATTGATGGGTACAAAGTGGTCAGTCTTGGTTATTCCGGAAAAATTTTGACGAATGAGGTAAACTTAAGTGTGAATCGTCAGTCTTTTACGGTACTGACAAATGCAGATAAAGTGACAAAAATAACAATACCAAAAACAGTAACAAACATCGGAGTAATGGCGTTTTATCAGTGTAAAAATTTGAAAAAACTTTATTTGCCGAAAGATGTTTTGTTTGTTAGAGAGTATGCATTTTTTGGCTGCAGCAGTTTGACAGAATTACATTTAAATGATGGCGTCTCCATGTATAATGAAGCGTTTGCGGATTGTACTTCATTAAAGAAAGTCTACTCTAAAGGATTTTATTCGTTGTCTTATGAAAGCCGTCTTTTTTCGAAGCCGATTGAAGAGTGGCATTTGGCTCAGGGAGAGGACAAAGGAATTGGCTATTATTCGTTTTGGACAAATGATTTTTGTAAGGGAAGCAGTAAGAAATTTTCCATAAAAAAACTTTACGTTGATGCTAAAGTGAAAAAGGTTCGTCTGGGAATCATGCAGGGGGATGAAAAAAATCCTTTCTTTGTGAAAAAGATTTACATTAAGGGAAAGAAAACAAAATTAACTGCTGACAAAAGCATGAAGACAAGTGTTTGCACGGTAAAAGGAGCAAAGGCAATTCGTGGAGCGAAAAAGGCGCATATGACATATTCGTACAAAATATCCCGGAAAGTATGTATACGGAAAAAGGCGAAGAAAAAGAAGACTTACTGTGTGACGATGACATATCGAAGCAAAAAGGGAAAATGGATTAAACATGTGAAAAATGTTCCAACTAAATAAAAATATGGTATATAAAAAAACTGCGTCTTGTGTTTACAAGACGCAGCTTTTTTTGTTGTAGATAAATTATTTATCAGAAATTTCACTGTGAATCTGCTGCAAGGATTTTACCTCACCATTGCCATGTTTCTGAACATACAAGATTCCTTTAATACTTGCTTTGGCAGCAGCGATAGTTGTCATATAAGGGATTTTTGCTTTAATTGCTGCTTTGCGCAAGTAACTGTCATCGTGTACGCTGTCTTTGCCAACCGGTGAGTTGATAATTAAATCGATATCGCCGTTTGTAATTAAATCCAGTACATTTGGACGACCTTCATACAATTTCAATACTTTCTCTGTCTCAACGCCGGCATCGGTAATAATTTCGTGTGTCTTACCGGTTGCCAGAATCTTAAAGCCTGCCTCAGCGAATAATTTAGCAACTTCAACTACTTCCGGTTTGTCCTTGCGGTTTACGGAAATTAATACAGTTCCTTTCAAAGGAAGTTTTGTCTGTGTTGCTTCCTGTGCTTTGTAGAACGCCTCGCCATAGTAGGTGGAAAGACCAAGTACCTCGCCGGTAGAGCGCATTTCCGGTCCGAGCAGAGGGTCAACCTCTGGGAACATGTTGAATGGAAATACGGCTTCTTTGACACCGAAATATGGAATATTCTGTTCCTTCAAAGAGGATACCGGTGATGGGCGGCCTGTAAGTTCCGAAGTAATAATGTCGGTAGCTAAAGGCACCATGCGGATGTTACATACTTTGGAAACAAGCGGTACCGTACGGGAAGCTCTTGGATTTGCTTCCAGAACGTAAACCGTTCCATTTTCAATGGCATACTGCATATTCATGAGACCTTTAACATGCATCTCTTCCGCAATCTTTTTCGTGTATTCTTTGATTGTCGCAACATTTTCCTCGGAAATATGAACCGATGGAATAATGCAGGCAGAGTCTCCGGAGTGTACACCGGCAAGCTCAATATGTTCCATAACAGCAGGAACGAAAGCGTGTGTTCCATCGCTGATGGCATCTGCTTCACATTCCAATGCGTGATTTAAGAAACGGTCAATCAAAATCGGACGGTCCGGTGTAACACCTACGGCTGCTTTCATGTAGTCGGTAAGACTTTCGTCATCATATACGACTTCCATGCCGCGTCCGCCAAGTACATAAGAAGGACGAACCATAACCGGATAACCAATTTTTTTCGCAATTTCCAGTGCTTCATCAACGGTTGTTGCCATGCCTGCTTCCGGCATTGGAATTCCTAATTTGTCCATCATGGCACGGAACAAATCGCGGTCTTCCGCCAAGTCGATAACGGATGGAGACGTGCCAAGAATTTTAACTCCGTTTTTCTCTAGTTCGGCTGCCAAATTAAGCGGTGTCTGTCCACCAAACTGAGCAATTACACCGAGTGGTTTTTCTTTTTTGTAAATGCTTAAAACATCTTCCAATGTTAAAGGCTCAAAGTACAATTTGTCGGATGTATCGTAGTCGGTGGAAACCGTCTCCGGATTACAGTTTACGATAATCGTCTCAAAGCCGAGTTTTTTCAAAGCAAGTGCTGCGTGAACACAGCAGTAGTCAAATTCGATACCCTGACCGATTCGGTTTGGACCACCACCGAGAATCATGATTTTATTCTTTTCTTCGCTGACCGGATTTTTGTCTTTGGCGTTGTAAGTTGAATAATAATAAGCACTGTCTTTGGTTCCGCTTACGTGAATACCTTCCCAGGCCTCCTCAATGCCAAGTTCGATTCTCTTATTGCGGATGTCATCTTCCGGAATCGCAAGAATTTGACTTAAGTATTTATCCGAGAAGCCATTTTTCTTAGCGGAAATAAGCTGTTCATCGGATGGAAGAGAACCTTTGGATTTTGCGATGGCTTCCTCTTCCTCAACAAGTTCTTTCATCTGTTCAACAAAGTAGTGTTTTACTTTTGTAATATCAAAGATTTCGTCTACGGTAGCGCCCTTTCTAAGTGCCTCATACATAATGAAATGGCGGTCACTCGAAGGAGTAGCTAACATACGAAGTAGTTCTTCTTTTGATTTTTCATTATAATCTTTGGCAAAACCTAAACCATAGCGGCCGGTCTCTAAGCTTCGGATTGCTTTCTGAAAAGCCTCTTTATAAGTTTTTCCAATGCTCATTACTTCGCCGACGGCACGCATCTGAGTTCCTAATTTATCTTCTACACCTTTGAATTTTTCAAAAGCCCAGCGCGCAAATTTAATTACAATATAGTCACCGTCCGGTTTGTATTTATCTAAGGTTCCGTATTTTCCACATTCGATGTCTTTCAAAGTAAGACCGGCAGCAAGCATAGCGGAAACTAAAGCGATTGGGAAACCGGTAGCTTTGGATGCCAGTGCAGAAGAACGGGAAGTTCTTGGGTTGATTTCGATAACAACGATTCGATCGGAAACCGGATCATGAGCAAACTGTACATTAGTGCCGCCGATTACCTTGACGGAATCGACAATGCGGTATGCCTGTTCCTGAAGACGTTTCTGCACTTCTTCGGAAATGGTAAGCATCGGTGCGGAACAGAAAGAATCACCGGTATGCGTTCCCATTGGGTCAATGTTTTCAATGAAGCAGACGGTAATCATATTGCCATCGGCGTCACGTACAATTTCAAGCTCTAATTCTTCCCAGCCAAGGATGGATTCCTCGACAAGAACCTGTCCAACTAAACTTGCCTGAAGTCCACGGGCACAAACAGTTTTTAATTCTTCTTTATTATAGACAAGACCGCCGCCGGCGCCGCCCATTGTGTAGGCAGGGCGTAAAACAACCGGATATCCTAATTCATCCGCAATGGCTAACGCTTCATCTACGCTGTAAGATACCTGGCTTCTTGCCATTTCAACGCCAATGGCATCCATGGATTTCTTGAATTCGATACGGTCTTCTCCACGTTCAATGGCATCGACCTGCACACCGATTACCTGTACACCGTATTTGTCAAGAATTCCCTCACTTGCCAATTCGGCACAAAGGTTTAAGCCGGACTGACCGCCGAGGTTTGGTAAAACGGCATCCGGACGCTCTTTGGCAATGATTTGCTCCAAACGGTTTACGTTCAGTGGCTCGATGTAAGTTACATCTGCAATTTCCGGGTCTGTCATAATGGTTGCCGGGTTGGAATTGACCAAAACGATTTCGTAACCAAGTTTTCTGAGCGCCTTGCAGGCCTGTGTTCCGGAGTAGTCAAACTCGCAGGCTTGTCCGATGATAATCGGACCGGAACCGATGATTAATACTTTGTTAATGTCTTCTCTTTTAGGCATAGTTGTCTCCTTTATATATAGTTTTTTTGTTCTCTATCCATTTTATTTATTTGGTGATATATCCAATTCCCAAACAGTTTGGACCGATATGTGTTCCTACGACCGGTCCGATGCAGGTGGTCAGAATTTCATTTTTAATACCTGCCTCACGAAGTTGTTCTTCAAATGCTTTTGCCCGCTCCGGCGCATTTGAATGTCCGATTACGAGTTTATAATTTTCATCTGCCGGCTGGTCTTTTAATTTGTTAATCAGCCATGCATTTGCGGATTTCTTTCCTTTTACCTTATCAATTGGTTTTGCACCGTCGGCAATAACCTGTAAAACCGGATGTACTTTCATCAGGCCGCCAAGCAGTGCTGCACTTTTACTGATTCGTCCGCCACGTTTTAAGTATTCCAGTGAATCTACGACGATATAGGTTGCGGTTTTCTTTAAAAGGGTCTGAATGGTGTCGGCAATTTCTTTTGCGGATTTTCCCTCGTCACGCAAAGTGACAGCAGTTTCAACTAAAAGTCCCTGTCCCATGGCTCCCGTTTCACAGTCAATCAAATACAGACGGTCAGAATTGATGTTTTCTGCGGCAATGGATGCGGACTGAAATGTTGCACTCATGTATTTGGAAAAGAGGACTGCCACGACTTCATCGCCGGCATCGATGTATTTTTTGAAAATTTCCTCGAATTCAAATGGATTGACAGCGGCGGTAGAAGGATTGTTACTGTCGTTTGTAAGTTTGTCATAGAAAGCTTCGTTGGTGAGATCAATACCACATTTAAAATCGTCTTCCCCAAAACGAACGGTAAGCGGCATGATATCGATGTTTAATTCTTTTGCATAGTCCATGGTTAAATCGCACAGACTGTCCGTAATTATGCGTATCATAGGAACCTCCATTATTTCATTGTAAATGTATTTGCAGGGCATTTTATATAAAAAAATTATCTTCTTATATATAATACCGCAGTTATAAAAATTATAGTGTGATTGTAATGGTTTGTCAATTAAATTACCAAAAAATCGGATAAGACGAAAAAAGTGCTTTTCTCTCGGCGTTCTTTATGTTACAATGGAGTCAGCGACCGCAGAACTGTTGCGTTATTTCTATGCAAATGTTTCTGTGTCAAAATACATTATTATATTATTTAGGAGGAAATAAGTATCATGGCAAACAAATGGGTTTATACCTTCAAAGAAGGTAACATGACCATGCGTAATCTGCTTGGTGGTAAAGGTGCTAACCTTGCGGAGATGACTGAAATCGGTCTTCCGGTACCACAGGGTTTCACTATCAGTACAGAAGCATGTACGCAGTATTATGAAGATGGCCGTAAAATCAATGATGAGATTATGGCTCAGACAATGGAAGGTGTTAAATGGATGGAGGAAGTGAACGGTAAAAAGTTCGGTGACCTCAAAAATCCACTTCTCGTTTCCGTACGTTCCGGTGCTCGTGCATCCATGCCTGGTATGATGGATACTATCCTTAACCTTGGTTTGAATGACGAAGTAGTAGCTGCAATGATCGAAGGAAACCCGGATCCTAAATTCGAGCGTTTCGTATACGATTCTTACAGACGTTTCATCCAGATGTTCTCCGATGTCGTTATGGAAGTTGGTAAGAAATATTTCGAGCAGCTCATTGATAAAATGAAAGCTGAAAAAGGCGTTGAGTATGACGTAGATTTGACAGCAGCTGATCTTAAGACTTTGGCTGAGCAGTTCAAAGCTGAGTACAAAAAACAGCTTGGTGAAGATTTCCCATCAGATCCGGTTGAGCAGTTGAAACTTGCTATCGAGGCTGTATTCCGTTCTTGGGACAACCCTCGTGCAAACGTATACCGTCGTGACAATGATATCCCTTATTCATGGGGAACAGCAGTTAACGTAATGCCTATGGTATTCGGTAACCTGAACAACGAGTCTGGTACTGGTGTAGCATTCACCCGTGACCCGGCTACCGGTGAAAAGAAGCTGATGGGTGAATTCCTGATCAACGCACAGGGCGAAGACGTTGTTGCTGGTGTTCGTACTCCGATGCCGATTGCACAGATGGAACAGGAATTCCCGGATGCATACAACGAATTCATCAAGGTTTGTGAGACTCTGGAAAACCACTATCACGACATGCAGGATATGGAATTCACTGTTGAGAACAAGAAGCTGTACATGCTGCAGTGCCGTAACGGTAAGAGAACCGCACAGGCTGCGCTGCAGATCGCTTGTGACCTGGTAGATGAAGGACATAAGACAGAAGAAGAAGCAGTTCTGATGATCGACCCGAGAAACCTGGACACCCTGCTGCACCCGCAGTTCGATGCCAAGGCTCTGAAGGCTGCTACTCCGATGGGCAAGGGCCTGGGCGCTTCTCCGGGCGCTGCATGCGGTAAGGTTGTATTTACTGCTGACGATGCAGAAGCTTGGAACGCAAAGGGCGAAAAGGTTATCCTGGTTCGTCTGGAAACCTCTCCGGAAGACATCACCGGCATGAAGGCATCTCAGGGTATCCTGACTGTCCGCGGCGGTATGACTTCTCACGCTGCCGTTGTTGCTCGTGGTATGGGTACCTGCT
>ERZ837910.65-NODE-65-length-153133-cov-128.029867_pt1 | contig 153133 bp, 119 predicted proteins | sample MGYA00519940_ERZ837910 | MGnify/ENA primary metagenome ERZ837910 (study PRJEB31850, sample SAMEA3708825) | human gut metagenome | biome: human gut; feature: human-associated habitat; material: faeces | place: China | collected 2014 ... | reverse complement strand
CATTGTTTATTCCTTTCTGTTTTATCTCCATATTCTTTCTTTGTTCTATTCTATTCAAGAACCACCGCATTGTGGACGGCCTCCTTTGCATCCTTGCCCCAGGAAAACAGTGTTCACAAAATATAATCTGTATTTAATTATTTAAACTGAGCCAGACGTTCCTCTACCTGAGCCATCATCTGCTCATACTTTGCAAGCTTGTCCTTTTCCTCCTGAACCTTTTCAGGCTTTGCATTGTTTAAGAATTTCTCATTTGAGAGCATGCCCCTTGAGCGCGCAAGCTCCTTTGTAAGCTTATCCTTTTCTTTATTGAGTCTTTCCTTTTCCTTCTCGAAATCAACAAGGTCCTCAAGCGGCAGGTATGCAACCGCATCAGGTATCACTACTGATACAGCGTCATCTCCAATACCGGCCTTGCCCTGCTGTACTGTAATCTCGCTGGTAAATGCAAGATTTACATATACCTCCTTGTTGTCCTCGAATACCTTTCTGACTGACTCATCATCACTTGTGATGAAAAGCTTTGCCTTTCTTGAAGGTGGAACATCCATCTGTGTACGGACATTTCTGATACCCTTTACGAGATCCTTGCAGTGCTCGATTGCGGCTTCTTCTGCCGGGAAATTCCACTCTTCCTTGTACTCAGGCCATTTAGAGAGCATGATAGTCTCCTCGTCTGACTGAAGTGTGCAGAAGATTTCCTCTGTGATAAACGGCATATATGGATGAAGGAGCTTCAGTGCATTTACAAGTACTGTCTTAAGTGTCCAGAGTGCTGCATTTGCTGACTCTGGGTTTTCATCCTTCTTGTAGGTACGAACCTTTGCAATCTCGATATACCAGTCACAGAACTCGTCCCAGATGAAGTCGTATACCTTTTGTACTGCAATTCCAAGCTCGAACTTGTCCATGTTTTCTGTTGCATCCTTTGCAAGTGTATTTACCCTTGAAAGAATCCACTTGTCTGCTGCATGAAGTTCATCAAGCTTTGGTTCTCTAAGCTCTACACCTTCAAGGTTCATCATGATAAATCTTGATGCATTCCATACCTTGTTGGCGAAGTTTCTTGAAGCCTCAACTCTCTCCCAGTAGAAACGCATGTCATTTCCCGGTGCATTTCCTGTGATAAGTGTCAGACGAAGTGCATCTGCACCATACTTGTCGATAACCTCAAGCGGATCAATTCCGTTTCCGAGTGATTTACTCATCTTGCGGCCCTGTGAATCTCTTACGAGTCCGTGGAAAAGCACTGTGTGGAATGGTGCCTTGCCCATCTGCTCATAGCCTGAGAAAATCATTCTGATTACCCAGAAGAAAATGATATCGTAGCCTGTTACAAGCACATCGTTTGGATAGAAATAATCCAGATCCTCTGTCTTTTCAGGCCAGCCGAGTGTTGAGAATGGCCAGAGCGCTGATGAGAACCATGTATCAAGTGTATCAGGATCCTGTGTCCAGTGCTCCTTGCCACACTTAGGACATTTGCCAGGCTTTTCTATTGAAACTACCATCTCTCCACAGTCATCACAGTACCATGCAGGTATTCTGTGTCCCCACCAGAGCTGACGGCTGATGCACCAGTCGCGGATATTGTCTGTCCAGTTGAAGTATGTCTTGTCCATTCTTGAAGGAAGGAGCTTGATTTCTCCGTTCTTTACTCCCTCAACTGCAGGCTTGATCATCTCGTCCATCTTGACGAACCACTGCTGCTTGATCATTGGCTCAACTGTTGTGTGACAGCGGTCATGCACACCTACATTGTGTGAGTGTGGTACAACCTTTACTAAAAGGCCCTGCTCCTTAAGGTCCTCAACCAGTGCCTTTCTGCACTCGTATCTGTCCATTCCGGCATATTTTCCGGCCTTTTCATTCATTGTGGCATCATCATTGATTACAACGATTTCCTCTAAGCTGTGGCGTTTTCCTACCTCGAAATCGTTAGGATCGTGTGCAGGTGTAATCTTTACACAGCCTGTTCCAAACTCTTTATCTACGTATGAATCTGCGATTACCGGAATCTCCCTGTCTGTGCATGGAAGCTTCAATGTCTTTCCGATGATATCCTGATAACGCTCATCATCAGGGTTTACAGCTACGGCTGTATCTCCGAAAAGTGTCTCAGGACGTGTTGTTGCTATCTCTACGAATCTGCCTTCCTCGCCAACTACAGGATAGTTGATGTGCCAGAAGAAGCCATCCTGCTCCTCATGCTCTACCTCTGCATCTGAAATAGATGTCTTACATACCGGACACCAGTTTACGATTCTTGAGCCCTTATAAATCCAGCCCTTCTTATAAAGCTTTGTAAATACCTCCTGTACTGCGTGTGAGCATCCCTCATCCATGGTAAATCTCTCACGCTGCCAGTCTGCTGATGATCCAAGCTTACGAAGCTGCTTTACGATACGTCCGCCGTACTCTTTTCTCCAGTCCCAGCATTTCTCCAGGAACTCTTCTCTTGTAAGGTCTGCCTTGTTGATTCCCTGCTCTTTAAGTGCCTGGATGACCTTTACCTCTGTTGCGATGGATGCGTGGTCTGTTCCAGGCTGCCAGAGTGCATTGTAGCCCTGCATTCTCTTGTATCTGATAAGGATATCCTGCATGGTGTTGTCAAGGGCATGTCCCATGTGCAGCTGTCCTGTGATGTTTGGTGGTGGCATCACGATTGTGAATGGTTTTTTGCTGCGGTCTACCTCCGCATGGAAGTAGCCGTTGTCTTCCCACTTTTTGTAAAGACGGTCCTCGATGTCCTTTGGATCGTAGGTTTTGTTTAGTTCTTTGCTCATGTTTTCCTCCTTGTTGGTTGCTGCTGATTGTATTAAATGACGCAAAAGCATTGTGGGCTTTGTTGTATCAGGTCGCGCATTATGTATGGAATTATGTTCATGATTACGCTGCCAAGACACTGTAAAAATTATGATGAATGATTGCTTAGACCATGACGCAACCGGCTTTTAGCGCCGTCCATGGCGCTAACGCCTCGCCCGCACGTCCATGTGCGTGCGTTGCTGGGCTGTGTACATAATTTTAACAGTCTCTAGGCAGCTCCATAAATCACATAATTCCATACATAATGCGCGGCCTGATAATTCAGGCTGTGAGCTTTTGCTGTTTTTCTTTTCATTTAGCTATGGGCGACCGATTGGATTGCATGCGCAATCTTCCGGTCTGGGTACATAAAAAGACCCTCCCGATCATTGACCGGAAGGGCGAATTAGCGCTGTACCACCTTCGTTTACATCGGAGCATATATATGCATATAAACTCGAATGCCTCTTGTCCTGTAACGTGGACGAATCGGAAGAACTTATGCCGCTTGCGGCTTTCTGGGTTCTTCAGCTCAAAAGCTACCTTCCATGATTTCTGTCTTAAGCACCTTTCAGCCTGCCCAAAATGTATCACCATCTTACGGACCGGATGCTCTCTCTGAAAGCTTTCGTCATGTACTCCTCTTTCTTATGCCTTTAAATATTTGCCTGTTTCTTTCTACAATATTAAAGTGCATTGGGTGATTTGTCAATATGATTTTTCAATCATCATAATGACCTTTACATGAAACAATATAAATTATCTCATCTTTTTCATAATAAACAATTCGATTAGTGTCATCAATGCGTCTGCTCCACATACCACTAAGATTTTCCTTTAATGGTTCCGGTTTACCTATACCCTCAAACGTACTTCGCTGAATATCCTTGATAAGTCCATTAATTCTTTTCAGTGTTTTCTTATCCTGCGTCTGCCAGTATAAATAATCGCTCCATGCCCTATCTTCCCATAGTAACCTCATTAGTCCTCCTCTATCAAATCATGCTCTGCGAAGTGAGCTTTGCCATCCTTAATATCGCGCACGATATTTTCCAAATAACGGATATTGCTATCAGAATAAAACGGATCTACCGATACCTCAAAAGGAATACGCTTTTCTCTGCCTACTTTTTTTGCAAAAACGGTGAACGCTGCACTCATAGAAAGACCTAATTCCGAACACACCTGTTCCATGCTTTTTTTTACATCTGCATCCAATTTAAAATTAACATTAACTGACTGTGACATATACAACACTCCTTTCTTGCTTATAGTATATGCAACAATAAAGAAAATATCAATAAGATTTCTTCATTTTTTCTTTATTATAAATTTTTACTTTCAAAGAAATAAGTGCTCGCTATAAGTGCTGTTCCGCCTATATATGCCATCTTATCGCTCAAGTGTGAACGGCTGATAAGCTTGTCAGTATAGTTTTCATCATATTTTGTGCAGTACTGTATAAAAAGCTTATATATACTTGTATTTTCAAACATTGAACCAAACACTATCGTGCAATCCGGAGCCAGAATAGTCAACACATTTACAGCGACACGTGCCATTCGTTCTATTGCTCCAACAAGTATCTCAGAAATTGTCTTATCCATCCTTGTTATGTAGCCGTTGCCCTCATTTTCTACCCACGAAGTCAAGAGCTCTCTTGTTATAAGATTTTTATCACCGGCTGTTTCTTCGTATAGCACCGGGGTATTTTCCTTGGAATATATCTCCTTTATGCGGTCACACAGGGCAAACATGGATACTCTTGTTTCAAGACAGCCATGTCTGCCACATCTGCACTTAAGTCCATCAGGCTCTATGATGTAGTGTCCTATTTCTGCTGCGTTGTGCTGATTGCCCTCATATAGCTTATTGTCCACAACTATCGCAGAGCCGACACCCGGGCCCCACTTAATAAAAACAATATTGTTTCCATATTTTCCGACACCATAAAGCATTTCGGCTTCCGCAAATGCTTTGACGTTGTTTTCAAGTATTACCGGACACTGAATCTGTTTTTCAAGTATTTCTCTTATTTTTACTTGATTGTTCCATATGCCATAAGCGTGTATACTGATGCCATTATTCCTGTCAACTATTCCCGGAACACATATTCCGATTCCAAGAATATCTGACAGCTTAAGTTCATTTTCCCAAAGCTGAAGCTTTATTTCCTTTGCCAGTTCTTCTAAAAACAGCTGTGGTTCAATGTCCGTCCGGGTATGTACCTTAGTTTCAACAAGCACATTTCCCCTGATATTGGTAACTGTAATGCTCGTGTCTACAGCCTCAATATTTACAGATACTATATACTTAAAATCATAATTGATATCCACAAGCACCTTCTTACGGCCCGCTCTCTTCTGCTCCTTCATCTCACCCTTTTCAAGTATCATGTGAGCTTCCATCATATCATTGCACAGCATGGTCACAGCCGCCGGTGTGAGTCCTATCTGATTGGCAATATCCTTCCTTGACATTGCGCCGTTTTTCTGCAGTATCTTAAGTATCTGAGATTTATTATTGTTTTTTACACTATCAAGGGAAATTCCGGTTTTAACCATTAATTCATGCTCCTTATTTATGCTTCAACATTCTTTGTTGCAACTATATCCACACCGGTTGCTGCAGCATCACTTAGCAGTACATCACCTATATGCACCGGTGCCTCTACCGTGATCCGGTTGATACAGTCCATCACATCCATTATCTTTTCCTTTGGAATATCCTGTGCTGTCTTTACGGATACCATAGGTATTGTGCCGTTTTTCACACAGACTGTGCTTGTCACGATTCGCATCGGATGTGTCACTTCCTTTGCTCCGTAGTCTGCTCCGCGCTTGCAGGTATTTCCGGTTACTGTGACATTTTCTCCGTCTATTGTCACCTTAAGGGCACAGCCCAGAGGGCAGCCTATACATGTCAAATTTCTCTCTTCCATGATACTATGCCTCCTCAATCTTTATCGTAATTGTGCAGGGATTGTCTGTTTCGATGAGCTGCTTCTTCTGCAGCACTACCTGCTCCATCTCACCCGGTGCCATTACAGGGCGCTTGCGGTGCTGTAATTGTTTATCATCCAGATATACTGCAATATAACAATTCTTATACACAGCTCCCACTCGAAATCTTACCGTCACAGTATCATCCATCTGTGCAGTATTTATAGTGCTTGGGACAGTATATCTGACTCCGCCTGTAGCAGTTATCGATATTTCTTTGCCATCATCACTCTTATCACCGCCGTTTTTCACATACTCTGCGGCATGGCGGCCTGCTGCTGTTGCTTCCTCTGACACATAATCCACGAGGTCGTGCACATGAAGCACATTTCCACAGGCAAATACACCCGGCACATTGGTCTCAAGGCTTTCGTTTACAACAGGTCCGCTTGTTACAGGATTGAGCTCTACACCTGCTGTTTTTGAAATCTCATTTTCCGGAATGAGTCCGCATGAGAGTAAAAGCGTATCGCACTCGTAAAACTCCTCTGTTCCCTCAATAGGCTTGTTATGCTCGTCAACCTGAGCGAGAGTGATGCCCTCCACACGCTCCCTGCCCTTTATATCAACCACTGTGTGGCTAAGCTTAAGCGGGATATTAAAATCATCAAGGCACTGCACAATATTACGCTTCAAGCCTCCTGAATACGGCATGAGTTCTGCAACCACCTGCACCTTGGCACCCTCCAAGGTCATTCTTCTTGCCATGATAAGACCGATATCTCCTGAGCCAAGTATTACTACCTTTCGTCCCGGCATGTATCCCTCTATATTCACCAGTCTCTGAGCTGTACCCGCCGAGAAAATTCCTGCCGGTCTGTAGCCTGGTATGTTTAGGGCACCTCTTGCTCTCTCTCTGCAGCCCATCGCAAGTATTACTGTCTTTGCAGCGATATTGAAAAGTCCGTCTGTACGGTTCATAGCCGTGACTATTTTATCGTTTGACCCATTTTCGGACTCGTCACCGGTTGAGATATCCATGACCATCGTATTCAGTCTGTACTCTATGCCAAGCTCTTTGACCTCTTTGATAAATCTGCCGGCATATTCAGGGCCTGTGAGTTCCTCCTTAAAGGTGTGCAGGCCAAAGCCATTGTGTATACACTGGTTTAATATGCCGCCAAGCTCGCAGTCTCTTTCCAGTATAAGTATTTTATCTATTTTATTTTTCTTAGCGGAAGCTGCTGCCGCAAGACCTGCCGGGCCGCCTCCTACTATCACAATATCGTAAAATTCCATATTGTCCCCCTATGTTAATCTGATATTAACCCAATATCAATCTTTCGTTACCTGTCTCTTTGAAGTAAGACAGACTATCCGCGATTCTTGCTCATTCCAACAACTATCTTTGATTTTCCACCGCTTTTAGTGATGTCAAGTTGCGAAATGCCTCTCTCCCTGGCGATAATCTCCATAGTTCTCGGAGAACAGAAGCCTGCCTGGCACCTGCCCATTCCGGCTCTGGTGCGTCTCTTCACACCATCAAGCGACTTTGCGCCTAACGGTCTGTTTACCGCATCCATTATCTCGCCCTCCGTAATCATCTCACAGCGGCAGATTATGTTACCATACTCAGGCTTTTCTTTTATCAGCTCTTTATACTCATCCTCTGAAAGCTTCTTTGGATTTAAAATACCTTTTCTTGTCTCGATAAAGTCCGCATTTTTAGAAGGCTTAAAAAGCCTCTCAACTATTGCTGCCACTCTCTCACCGATAGCCGGTGCACTTGATAAGCCCGGTGACTCTATACCTGCACAGTCCACAAAAAATGGTGCATCTTTAAGCTCCTCGATGATAAACTCATGTCCGTCCTCATGTGCATGGTTTCCTGCAAACGATGTGATGACCTGACGCATAGGAAGTGACGGCACCGAACGTGTGCCGGATGTCGTAACATGCGCTAAGCCCGCTCTTGTTGTATTTGTACCATCCTTGTCATCATGATCATCTGCTGTAGGTCCGATTAGGATATTTCCGTGTACTGTCGGGGTTACAAGCACGCCCTTGCCGTATTTTCCCGGAAGCTGGAAGATTGTCTTGTCAACGATACCTCCCGCAGCCCTGTCTAAAAGCTCGTACTCTCCGCGCCTTGGTGTGATATGGATTTTGTTTTCACTCACCATGTTGTGAAATACATCAGCATATACACCGGCTGCATTTACAACGCAGCGTGCATGAATTTCTCCATTTTGAGTAATGAGAATATAGCCTGCCTGCTCCTTTTGAATCTCCTTCACCTCGGTGTTAAATAAAAACTCCACACCGTTTGCCGCAGCATTCTCAGCAAATGCAATATTCATACCAAACGGACATACAATGCCTCCTGTCGGGCAGTAAATAGCTGCCACAACTTCATCAGACAGCTTCGGCTCCATCTCATGCGCTTCGCCTGCATCAAGAATTTCAAGTCCCGGCACCCCGTTTGCAATCCCTTGATTGTAAAGTTCCTTAAGCCTTGGCATATCGTCATCACTAAAGCACACTATCAGTGAACCGTTTCTTCGAAACTCAAAATCAAGCTTCTTCGAAAGCTCATCCATCATCTCATTTCCACGGAGATTCATCTGTGCCATAAGTGTACCGGTCTTACAATCAATTCCGGAATGGACAATAGCACTGTTTGCCTTTGAAGTGCCACAGCACACGTCCTCCTCCTTTTCCACCACACAAATGGACAGGTTATATTTCGAAAGCTCTCTTGCACAGGCACTTCCCGATACTCCCGCTCCTATAATTACTACATCATACATGTTATTTTCTCCTACCAATTTCCATACATTGTTTAATTGCCGTATCACTAAGCTCATTTAAAACAATGCAAGCATAAGCTATTATTCATCCTTCGCCCAGTTAAATGCGCAGGCGACAGCCTTTTTCCACATTTTAAGCTTCTTTTCTCTCAAATCAGCCGCTATCTCCGGCTCAAACACACGGTCAATAGACCAGTTTCTCTTTATATCATCCATGCTTTCCCAGTAGCCCACCGCAAGCCCTGCGAGGTACGCTGCGCCCATGGCTGTTGTCTCCACGCACACAGGCCTGTTGACCGGTGCATTGCTGATATCAGCCTGCATCTGCATGAGCAGATTATTGGCACTGGCACCGCCGTCTACCTTAAGTGATGTGAGATTGATGCCCGAATCAGCCTTCATTGCCTCAAGCACATCATTTACCTGAAATGCCATTGATTCCAGAGTTGCCCTTATGACATGATACTTGTTTACACCTCTCGTAAGCCCCACAATTGTTCCTCTGGCATACTGGTCCCAGTACGGTGCTCCAAGCCCTGTAAATGCCGGCACCACGTAGCAGCCGTTTGTGTCTTTTACCTTTCTCGCCATGTACTCTGAATCTGTTGAGGAATCGATAAATTTCATTTCATCGCGTAGCCACTGGATAGAGGCTCCTGCCACAAATATTGATCCCTCCAGCGCATATACCACCTTGCCGTCTATGCCCCAGGCTATAGTGGTAACAAGTCCGTTCTTTGAGGATACCGGCATCTCACCTGTGTTCATCAGCAGAAAACAGCCTGTACCGTATGTATTTTTGGCTTCTCCTGCCCTAAAGCAAGTCTGGCCAAAAAGCGCAGCCTGCTGGTCTCCTGCCGCTCCTGCGATTGGAATCGGACCCCCGAAAAACACAGGATTCACCTCACCATATACACAGCTTGACGGCATTGGCTTTGGAAGCATGCTCTTTGGTATATCAAGCTCCTTAAGTATCTCATCATCCCACTTTAAGGTATTGATATTAAACATCATGGTTCTTGAAGCATTGGAATAATCCGTGACATGCACCTGTCCCTGAGTGAGCTTCCATATAAGCCATGTCTCGACTGTTCCAAACAAAAGCTCGCCTCTTTCGGCTCTCTCCCTCGCTCCCGGCACATTGTCAAGGAGCCACTTGAGCTTAGTTGCCGAAAAATAAGCATCTATCACAAGCCCTGTCTTTTTTCTGAAGGTCTCGGTAAGCCCCTTTTCCTTCAGTGAATCCGCATACTCTGCCGTGCGTCTGCACTGCCATACTATCGCGTGATAAACCGGCTCACCTGTATTTTTGTCCCATACAATTGTAGTCTCTCTCTGGTTAGTAATGCCTATCGCACATATGTCGGCTGCCGTAGCCTGGATATTGGCCATTGCCTCCTTTGCCACCTCAAGCTGTGTGGCCCAGATTTCCTCTGCATCATGCTCCACCCAGCCCGGCTTTGGAAAAAACTGCGTAAATTCCTTCTGTGCCACACTGCACATTTCGCCCTTCTCATTGAAAAGTATACATCTGTTGCTGGTCGTGCCCGCATCTAATGCCATAATATACTTTGCCATGTAAAAATCCTCCAACTCTCTATATTTCCAGCTTTTTTCCTTCTATCCTGTTACAGCTCTTCCTCTACCATGCTCTTCTCTCTGTTGAACGCATCATAGATACATGGAATTACTATAAGCGTAAGGATGGTTCCGTATACGAGACCTCCTATTATTGCGATTGCCATCGGCCTAATCATATCTGAGCCATCTCCGATACCTATCGCCGATGTAAACATTGCGAGTATGGTGGTCATCGCTGTCATCAGTATTGGACGAAGCCTTGTACGGCCTGCGTCTATGATTGCCTCATGCTTGCTCATGCCCTCTCTCCTGGCCTGATTGATGTAATCAATGAGCACGATTCCATTATTTACAATGAGACCTGCCAGCATGATAAAGCCAAGCATTGAAATGATTCCGAGCTCATTTCCCGTGATGAAAAGAGCTATAAATCCTCCTGTAAACGCAAGAGGTATACAGAACATGATAATAAACGGTGAAAGCAATGACTGGAACTGCGCCACCATGATAAGATAGATAAATATCACTGCAAGCACAAGCATAAGTCCAAGCTGACTCATTGACTCATTTATTGTCTCATCCTCACCCTCCATGTCTATTGAATAGCCATCAGGAATGCTAAGTTTATCAATTTTTGATTTAATTTTATTGCTTAGTAATGTTACATTATGGTTTTCATCAACCGCACCTGATACTGTAATATATCTTGTCTGAGCATCTCGATGAATGGTACTCAGTGTCTGTTCCTGCGAAATAGTGCAGATATCACTGAGCGGAATCTCCTTTTCACTGTCATCATTATCCTTATAGGTAAATGTAAGGTTTTTGATGTCGTCCACAGTCACATCAGACTGCTCTGCGGATTGTAAGTATACCTCATAGTCCTTTATGTCAGTCGTAATGGTTGTTGCGCTCTTTTGAGATGATATCTCACCGGATACGAGCTGGTATACCTGAGCCACCGTATAGCCATACTTTGCTGCTTTTTCCTTATCAACAGTTATCTTAAGCTCATTGGTTGTATCGCCAAGACCGTCATCTATATCTGTCACGCCCTTTGTATCCTTAAGGATATCTGCCACATCACCTGCAAGCTTCTGCAGCTTGTCTATATCATTACCCTTAATCCTGACAGAGAGACCACTTCCGAAAAACTCTGATGAGTCCATAGCTTGTGAAGATGCTGTTACCTTGCAGTCCAGATTCTTTGTGCGTTTTTCAATTTCATCTATTACCTTATCCGATGAAACATCCGACTTCTCATCAAGCAATATATACATGCTCACACTGTTGCTTCCTGAGCTCATCAGGTTCATGGTCGAGCTGCCGCCTGCTGTAGCTCCTATTGTGTCTATGCCCTTTATATCAGATATTTTGTCCATAACCTTATCAGACAGCTCTGTAAGCTGCTTGAAGTCAAGCTTTTCGTCATCCTTTGCCTCTATGGTAAGTGAAATCTGATTTGACTCCATGTCCATATCCATAAATGTCATTCCCCTTGACATGCAAAGTGCGCCACTGCCGACTAAAAGCACTACTGCCGCAATAAATACCACCGGCTTAAATCTAAGACATATACCGAGCACATTTCCATACCAGTCCTTAAAACGGTCAAACCATGGATGCTTTATATCCTTCGTCTTTTTGAGCATGCCTGAAGCAATTGCCGGTACAAATGTGAGTGCCACTACAAGAGATGCCATAAGAGTAAATGCTACCGTAAGTGCCAGGTCTACAAAGAGCTGTCTCGTGATTCCATCAGTAAAAATGATTGGCGCGTACACACTTACCGTGGTAAGTGTAGAGGCAAAAATGGCTCCTGCCACCTGATTTGCCCCCTCAACAGCCGCCTTCTTTACCGAATATCCCTCTCCCCTTAATCTGTAGATATTCTCGATTACTACGATTGAATTATCCACCAGCATTCCTATTCCAAGCACAAGTCCCGACATAGAAATGATATTTAAGGTGATATCCGTAAAATACATAAGCACCACTGCCACAATAACCGATAGCGGTATAGATGCTGCGATAACAAGCGTTGGCTTTATATCCTTTAAGAACAAAAGCAATACGAAAATAGCAAGTATTGCTCCCACTATCATATTTTCCATAACACTCTTTACTACCATGTCGATGTATACGCCCTGATTCATGAGCACTGTGGTGTGTAATCCGTCATTTTCCTTTTCCAGCGAATCAAGCTTGTCCAAAAGACGGTCTGTGACGTCTCCTGTAGAGTAGCCGGTCTGCTTCTCCATGGAGAGCATTATTCCGGGATTACCGTTGACTATCGCATATGTCTCATCCGAATTGTCAGTCATCTCAACATCTGCCACATCACCGACATGAATAGGAGCTATTCCATCAAGCTTCATATCCATAAGCACTAGATTTGTTAAATCATCAATTGATTTTATCTCATCTCCCACCTGTACTATGTACTGCGTGCCATTTGAATCATTTACATAGCCTGCAGGCATATCAAAGTTCTGTGCGACGAGCAGCTGCGAGAGTGAGTCAATTGTTAAAACTGCATTTAAGTTTGACTTGTCAAGTGCATCATCCTTACTCTTTTCAAGCTCCTTTTTTGAGCTGTCAAGAGATGCCGCTGCTGTTGCAAGCTGTGCCGACTGCTGTCCTATGCTTATCGAGCTGATGGCTGCCTGACTGTTTAGATTATCATAGGCATCTAAAAGTGCTGTCTCTCCTTGTGCTATCCGGTCAAGCCCGCTTTGGCACTGCTCTATACCTGTATTCACCTGAATGAGAGTCTGTGCTATCGCTGACGCTGCCGCAGGCAGATCATCTGCTGTGTTTACGGTGATTCCAAGCGCCGAGAGACCTGAAAACTGTGTTGCAATCTGCTTATCAACCTGCTCAAGTTGCGCTTTGAGTGCTGTGCCCGCTTCACCCGGTACATTTGCGCCCTCTTTGAGTGACGGAATTGTCTTTGTATATGTATCACTATTCATGAAGTCTGAAAGAGCTGACTGAATTGTTTCAAGCTGGCTCTTCTGCTCATTTAAGCTTGCAAGAGTACTCTCTAGCTGAGTCTTCTGCTCTGCAAGCTTTGCCTTTTGCTCCTTTAGCGTATCCACTCCCGCGCTCATCTGATCCGATGCAGATGTGATTGCGTTTTGTCCGCTCTCTATCTTTGCGCTTGCATCATCCATCTGACTTTTTGCATCGTCAAATTTCTTTGAAACGGCATTATTTATTTTCTCATTGAGCGCATCTATCTTGGCCTGATTCATCGTGACCTGTATCTGCTCGGTGAGCTCACCTGTCGCAGTCACTGATGCGACTCCCTCTGTACTCTCAATTGCAGGCTTAAGTGTGTTTTCCACAAAGTCTGTGATTTCCGACTTGCTTTTCCCATCCATATCCACAGCAGTCATCATGATTGGAAGCATGTCCGGATTTATCTTCATAATGGTCGGAGTACCCACTCCATCCTTCCAGCCAGCCTTGACCTGATCTATTTTCTGCTGCATCTCTATCACTACAGAATCCATGTTGGCATTCTGCTCATACTCGCATGTCACCAGCGAATAGCTGTTATATGACATTGAGCTTACGTTTTTGATATTTGACGTAGTTGCCATAGCTGCTTCAAGCGGCGCGGTGACATCGCTCTCCACCTCCTGTGGACTTGCTCCCATATCTGTTGTCACGATAAGTGCATACTGAAAGCTCATATCCGGCAGCAGATCTGTCGTCATCCTGCCAAGCGATACAACACCAAGTACTATTACCAGCAATACTCCTACAAGTACAGTAAAAGGCTTTTTTACACTATATCTGGATATCATCTAACCCCTCCTTTTTCTTTTCTTGATAATGTCCTGCATTAGTTTAATAGACAATGATTACTGCGATTTTCACAATATATTTAATTCGCTGTTATATTTTTATTATACAATGTGGCGGATTACAACTCAATTGGTTTATACTTTTTTAAGAGATTTTGGCAATAAAAAGACACCCAATTATACGATCAATATAATTCGATGTCTTTAAATATCTTTTAATATCTTTTATTGATTTTAGCTTCAGATGCCCTCTTCCTCTGTCTCATCCTCATCATCATTGATACCTGCAACAGCACTTGTAACGGCTCCGATTACAGCGACAAGCGCAAAGATGATAACTAAAAAAATAACTATAAAGAATGCTACTAAAAAACCTGTATCTGTCATATAATTTACCCCCATAGCTGTCTCACAGCTTCTTTAAAATATAGTTTTAGTTTAACACACTTGTCTGTAAATAACAATATCGTAAGGGGCTAAAATATTGACTAAAATATTGATTTATGAAATTGCTCAGTCCTTGATCTGCATACCGTTTGCATCCATATGATAGCCTTCTGTCATGATAAGCTTTGATACCGGAACTATCTCATAGCCCATGTCCTGCAGCTTCGTGAGCATCTCATCGAGTGCCTGCGAGGTGTATTTGGCGCCTAGATGGCAGAGTATTATCGAGCCACAATCCAGGCTTTTGTGATTGCACACTGTATCTATAATGTTTTGCACACCATAGTTTTTCCAGTCGAGTGAATCCACATCCCACTGGATTGGATAATAGTCACAGCCATACACTGTGTCAATCAGTTCATTGTTGTACGAGCCGTATGGCGGTCTGAATACCTTCATATCCTTTCCGGTCAGCTCCTTGACCTTTTTGTGCACATCCATTATCTCCGTCTTCATCTCGCCTGCCGTGATTGTTGCCATATCATAGTGGTGCTCACTGTGATTTCCGGGCTCATGCCCTTTTTCAACCAGCGTCTTTACACATTCAGGGTTATCACTCACAAACCCTCCTGTCATAAAAAATGTAGCCTTTACGTTGTGCTTGTCAAGTGTCTCCATCATACTGTCAAAATCCTCTGCTCCCCAGGCACAGTCAAATGAAAGGGCTATCTTTTTTTCCGTTGTCTGAACCGAATATACAGGCAGCTTTCTGTCTCCGAACTGACTCACAGCACTGCTAAGTGTCTCCATCACCTCTATATTTTTCAGCTGTGATATGTCATATTCTTTGCCATATAAAGCGCCTGTAATAAGAAGCGCCGACAGCAGCACTCCAAAAAGGAATCTGTGTCGGCGTTTCTTTCGTTTTGTCCCATTATGTAGTTTTGTATTTTGCATGTATGCTCTGTATTCACTCATGCTATATACTATTCTTTATTATCACAAATTATGAATAATGAAATAACTCTATTTCAGTTCTTCTGCCCTTCCGATAAACTCAAGCACTACCTCAATCGACTGATGCGCAGCCTTCTCCGCAAAGGTCTGGTAGTCTGTCTCGCCGCCATCGCCGTCTGATATTGAACGAAGAATAGCAAATGGCACCTTGTTCACATAGCACACATGACCGATGCTGCCTCCCTCCATCTCTGCTGCGATTGCATCAAAGGTATTCGAAATATAATCCTTCTGCTCCTTTGTGGCAATAAACTGATCTCCTGTTGCGATATTGCCCTTTTTGTAGTGGATATTCCTGTCAGCTAAGCATGAGCACATGAGCTCCACCATTTTTGTATCTGCCGGAAGCAGAATCATATTGATGCCTGAAAGAAGTCCCTTCGGGTCTCCGATTGGCGATGTATCCATATCGTGCTGCAGCACGTTTGTGGCTACTGCCACATCAAGCACATTTAAGTCCTTTGTCAAAGTACCAGCCACTCCGATATTGACAATCATATCTACATCATATTTCAAAATCATGGCCTCTGCACATATTGCCGCAAATACCTTTCCTATTCCGCATTTTGCCGCAACAACATACTGATCACCGATTTTGCCCTCAACAAACTCCACTCCACTGTAAACCTCTGTCTGTGTGTCTGTCATCTGAGCCTTTAAGTCATCGACCTCCATCTGCATTGCACCAATTACACCTATTGTCATTTTATTTCTCCATTCCTGCTATCTTGCTATTATATTTTTAGTCCTCGTTTACTGTGGATAAGTAAACTCCATATTTGTCTGGCTCTCAAGCACCTTTAGATATGCACGGCACTCCTTCTTTGCCTCGTCAAGTGACAGATTCTCGTAATGTCCGCACTCTATGGCTGATGCACCAAACACCGGTCCATCATACTCAAGTATCTGCTTTAAGACCTCTTTTGTGATTTCAAAAACCTTTCCCGGCTCGACATCCCTCACAACGAGATAGAAGCCTGTCTGACAGCCCATCGGTCCAAAATATACCACATCATCTGCAATCTCAGAGTTTCTCACACATGTCGCAAACATATGCTCCACTGAGTGCATAGCTGAATTGGACATATAATCTCCTGCATTAGGTTTTCTTGTACGAAGGTCGTATGTAACGATTTCTCCATCTTTTCTTGAAATATAAAATCCAGGTTTAAGAATATTATGATTAATTGTAAAGCTTTTAATTCTTTCCATAAAAATGTTTCTCCTTACTTAGTTGCTGCCTCAAACTGCTTCAGATAATCCTCAAATACATTGAGTGCATCATCCACAGGCTTTGGTGTGCTCATATCAACACCGGCACTCTTTAGCAGCTCGATTGGATTCTTCGAGCATCCACCGCACAGGAAATTTCCTATATACTTATCCACAGCAGGCTTTCCCTCCTCAAGTATCTTTTTTGAAAAAGCAACTGCTGCCGAATAGCCTGTCGAGTACTGATATACATAGTACGGTGTGTAAAAATGCGGTATGCGCATCCACTCATATGATATCTCATCATCCACGCGCATATCCGGTCCGTAGTACTGCACATTCAGCTCATGCCACAGTTCATTTAGCACATCCTTGGTAACCGGCTCACCCTTTTGCATTTTCCGGTGAGCTATATGCTCAAACTCTGCAAACTGCGCCTGCCTGAAAAGTGTCGTCCTGAAGCCGTCCAGAAAATGTGTCATGAGATATTTTCTCTCATTCTCATCCTCACAATGCTCAAGCATATAGTGCATGAGAAGCGACTCATTGCAGGTGGATGCAACCTCTGCCACGAAAATCAGGTATCCTGCGTATGTGATGCTCTGATGCTCATTTGAATAGTATGTATGCATCGCATGTCCCATCTCATGAGCCAGCGTAAACACACTGTCCAGATTGTCGGCATAGTTCAAAAGCACATACGGATGAGTACCGTAAGCGCCCCATGAATACGCACCGCTTCTCTTGTTCTCATTCTCATATACATCTATCCAGCCACTCTCCATGCCAGCCTTAAGTGTGCTGACATACTCATCGCCCATAGGCTCAAGCGCCTTTGCCACAAGCTTTTTCGCCTCATCATAGGTGTAGGTGGTCTGTACATTGTCCACAATCGGTGCAAACAAATCATACATATGCAGATGCTCCACACCTAAAAGCTTCTTCCTAAGCGCCATGTACCTGTGCAGAGCCGGCAGATGTGCATGAACCGTCTCAATCAGATTGTCATATACGCTCTCAGGAATATCGCCATCGGATAAATACATGGCCCTTGCGCTGTCATATTTTCTTACCCTTGCATAAAAAGTGTCATTTTTCAGCTTGCTGATGTACATCATGGAAACAGTATTGCTCCACTTCTTGTACGAATCATACACTCCGCGGAACACCTGCTTGCGCAGGCTTCTGTCCTTGCTGCTTAAAAAATCTATGAAATTGCCGTGCGTGATACGGATTTTATTTCCCTCAACATCAGTGATATACGGGAATTTGATATCCGCGTTGTTGAACATGCTGAATATATTCTCCGGTGCTGCAGCCATCTCACCGCACTGCGCCAGGATATTCTCCTCTGCAGCCGATAAGGTATGCTCTTTCTGACGCATTATCTCATCAATCGCACGCTTATAGTGCATAAGCTCATTGCTCTCACTGTAAAAGTTCTCAAGCCTTTTATCATCTATCTGCAAAATCTCCGGACTCGCAAATGCCAGTGCACCTGATGCCTGAACAGTCAGCGTCTCAGCCTTTGACACATATGCCTGATATTTCGACACAGCAGTGTCCTGATGCGAGCGCTCATTCGCATAGACCACTATACGCTCCAAATAATAAGACAACTCATCCTGCTTCTTAAAAAAATCAAGCAGCGTTGCTGCACTGTCAGCCAGATGCCCCTTAAATCCGGATAGCTTTTCTGCAAGCTGTGACGCTTTTTCACACTCAGCCTCCCACAGCTCATCTGTCTCATACATATCCTCAAGCTTCCATTTGTACTCATCTGAGATTTCTTCTCTCTTTTGAAGCCTTTTCTCACTCATTTTGTGTTACCTTCTATCTTACTCTTTTTATTTAGAATCCCACACATCTGCTCTGCAAAATGCATATAGACGTGTGGGATATATGTGAATTATAACAATTAAGCTCTACTTTGTAATTAAAGTGCCCATACCACCTGAAACTGTCTTGCCCTCTTTATTGAGCTTTGTGATAAGCACTGAACGGATGGCAGAGTCACCGATAAAGTCGATAGCCGCCTCAATCTTTGGAGCCATGGTACCTTCATCAAACTCGCCTGCTGCAAGGTACTTCTTTGCCTCATCGACAGTCATGGTATCAAGTGGCTTCTCATCCTCCTTGCCATAGTTCAGGCAGACCTTGTCAACGCTTGTAAGTATAACAAGTCTGTCAGCATCAAGAGTATCTGCAAGCTTTCCGGCTGCAAGATCCTTCTCGATAACAGCACTTGCGCCCTGAAGCTTATTATCCTGTGCTAAAACAGGAATTCCGCCGCCACCGCATGCGATAACAACCTGATCCGCATCAACAAGAGCCTTAATAGCATCCTTTTCCACTATATCAACAGGCTTTGGAGCTGCCACAACTCTTCTGTAGCCTCCCTCAACCTGTGTCACATGGTTGCCCTTCTTCTCCTCTTCCTCAGCCTCAGCCTCTGTCATAACACGGCCGATGATCTTTGTCGGATGATAAAAAGCCTCATCATATGGATCAACAACCACCTGTGTAAGTATTGTAGAAACGGTCTTGTAAATTCCTCTGCCAAGAAGCTCTGTACGTATAGCATTCTGTAAATCATATCCTATATAGCCCTGACTCATTGCAGAGCAGACTGCTGTAGGTGTAGCTGTATACTCAGGATAAATCCTGCAAAACTCAGACATAGCGGTGTGAATCATGCCCACCTGCGGTCCGTTGCTGTGTGTGATAACAACCTCATAATCGTCCCTGATAAAATCTGCAACTGCCTTTGCTGTATGCTTTGTAGCCTCGTGCTGCTCCGGAAGAGTTGTTCCAAGAGCATCATGTCCGAGTGCAATAACTATTTTTTTCTTCTTCATGCCGACCTCCTATGCTGCATCCGCTCAATGTGTATTATATCTCATAATCATAAACCCATATGTATACTATGATAAATACACTTATGAACCATCAATTTTGAATAATTCTCATGCGGTGCAAAATCAAAATTATTTATATACATTATCTAATATTTTATGGAATTTGTCTAGTACTTTGAACTGATTTGAACAACATTAACCAACATTCTGTCACAATGCAGCGAACGTAAGCCGAGCGTAGCGATGGCGCACACGTAAGCGCATATCTACCACAGCGTAAGGGACGTAAGCCCCGGGCACCGGTGGCGCACACGTACTCTTGCAGGAGCGAATAGCGAAGTGGCTTAGATACTGTAGAAATTATGTCCATGAAACGCAGAAACACCCCTGCATGGACGCAGGGGTGAGGAGAAAACGCGCCACGGACGGCGCGTTTCGACGGTTTCGTCAAGCATAGAAACCCTTCAAGCATAATTTCGTACAGTATCTTAGCCACGTAGCGTAGCGACCGCAAGAGTACGTGTGCGCCGCCGGTAGCCGGGGCTTACGTCCCGACCTCCCACCAATACACTGCGCAGGAATTACTGCTGGATATCCTTTGCAGAGCTTAAGGTTACTTCAACCTTGTTCTCTTCGTACTGTCTGCCACTCTGACGGGCAACAGTAAGAGTAACCTTATCTCCGGCCTTGTAGCTCTTTAACGCTGACTGCAGCTCTGTCATAGAAGAAATCTTTGTGCTGTCAACAGCAGTGATGATATCTCCCTCCTGTAAGCCGGCATTTGCGGCACCTGAACCAGCTGAAACAGATGAAACATACACACCCTGTGGGAAGCCATAGGCTACCATCTCAGATGAAACATCGCCACCCTTGATACCAAGGTATGCCTGATTCTCATTAGTATATTTTCCATCCTGGATAAGGCTCTCAATAATAGGCTTTGCAACCGACATAGGAATTGCATATCCGATACCCTCAACCTCAGTTGAAGAATATTTTACAGAGTTTATACCGATAACCTCGCCATTTTCATTCAAGAGTGCTCCACCACTGTTTCCAGGGTTTATTGCTGCATCTGTCTGGATAAGCTTGTTGTTGGTAACAGTCTCACCTGTCTGTGAATCCTGTGTAGTAACAGTTCTGTTAAGCGCACTTACTATACCTGTTGTGACAGACTGTCCGTATCCAAGTGCATTACCGATAGCAATTGCAGGACTTCCAACAGCTACACTTTCAGAATCTCCGATTGTAGCAATCTTGATATTTGAGTAAGTATCTTTTCCAAGGTCTGCTTTCTTTACACGTACAACTGCAAGATCATCGTCAGGATCCGTTCCTCTGATTTCCGCCTTTACCACAGAATCATCATCAAACTGTACTGTAAGCTCCTCTGAATCTGCCACAACATGGTTGTTTGTAGCAATGTAGAGATAATCATCATCCTCACTCACAATAATACCTGAGCCACAGCTCTGAGACTGCTGTGACTGCTTTCCGAAAAAGCTGTTGTAGGTGACTGTTCCTGTATTTGTGATAGCAACGATGCTAGGCATTACCTCATCGACAACTGATGATACATCTGTCAGATCCTTTGCATTCCCTGAGGATGTCTGCTTAGTCCCACCGGATGTTGTAGTGGTAAGCTTTGCACTTGCAGTAGAAGAATTTGAAATAGCTCTCGTGCCAATATAGCTTACTCCTGTGAAAACGCCGCCTCCGACGAGTCCGAAGATAAGAGCTGCCGCTACTGTCTTTGCTGCAAATGGTCCAAATGCACCAGGCTTTCTAGGTGCTCTCTGTTTCTTAGGCTTTGCAGTCTGCTGGTATGCCTGACCATTCATATTCATCCGGCTATATGAGTTGTCTGTCGAACCGGCTGATGCGCCGCCATATGCATTATTATTTGTGCCTGAATTATACGACTGATTAGAATAAGGCTGGTTTGCATATGACTGATTTGCATATGACTGGTTTGTATTTGCCTGTCCTGCTGCAGAAGCCTGCGAATATGGATTGTAGCTCTGTGAATAGCTTTCAGCTGATGTATTATTAGTCTGTGCAGCCTTCTGTGACTCATCCGGATTGTAAGGATTACCCGACATTGTGAAATTTACATTGTTTGTATTGTTATTTGTACTGTTAGTATTATTTGTATCATTCATATTTCCATAATTGTTATCCATAATAATTTCTCCTTTCGTTTACAATTAGAAGTATACTGTCAATCTGTGTTTAATTTGTGACGGGATTATTTATTTTTTCATAAATTGTAATCCCCGTGCTATTCTCCGAATAAAAATAACTGCTCATCGGCAGATGCACCTCTAAGTCTGCGATAAATAGAAATTGCAGAATATCAATACATCCCTGCCAATGAACAGTTACCATAAATCATATATTAAATTTCAATTCCGTTCTTCTCAAGAAGAGCTCTCGCTGTTTCAACCGAATCTGTACCTGTCGCATTCTTTACAGGTGCAAACTCCTTCTCTCTGTCTACCTCAAATGGCAGGCTATTGTCCATCATGTATACCATATCGAGGATGAGTGTCTCGAACTTGTATGCATTCGGATTCTCAGGCTTGTGCTCTGTACCATTCTCATCAATGTAAGGTACCTTCTTCTCTACCACATGAAGCGGAAGGCTCTTCTCTGCGATAGCCATGAGCTTGTCCACGCGGAATAAATAGTTTAAGATAACACCAAAGCCATACTGCAATGAACCATTCTCGTTCTTTGCCTCTGCCATCTCAGGAGTAAGCTCGTAATACTCAACAATCGAAGGCTTGCCATTCTCAAGACACATAGCACCAACTCTCTCATATGGATCACATTTTCTGACCACCTTAGAGCCGCTGACACAGCCGGACTCGATTGTAGCACCCACAAATACAGGATCGGCAATCTGCTGAAGCACATTGTCCACAGCAAATACATTGAGCCACTCAACACCCTTGTCCTTCAAATCCTTGTCAAGACCGGCATTGATGAGTGACTTGAACCATCCACCGTTTCCGTTTGGTGACATAGCAAGTGAATCCTCAGATTTCATGAGCAGATTTCCATCAAAATCAACTGCCGGAACCATCTCCTGCACGAAAAACTTCACATAGTCCTTGTTGTATCCAAAATAGTCGTGCTCTTCAAAGAACTCTCTTGTCATGCTATCATTTATCTCGCTTGTCATAACATACAGAGGCACCCATGTACCGGTCTGATTTGTAACCTTCATGAGGTTTGCGACAAGCTGCTCAAAGATATAGAGTTCCTTTGTCTTTCCGATATTGAACATGCCCTTAGCCTTGTCAAAGCCAAGACGTGTACCCTGTCCACCGGCAAGAAGAATTGCACCGACCTTGCCATTCTTGACAGCATCAAGACCTGTTGCAAGGTATTTGTCCTTATTTGCCTCTATCTCTGAAAGCTCCATAGCAGCAAGCGGTGAAAATGTACCTCTCTGCTGCTTCTTGTTGTGAATCATATCAAGGTATGACCAGTCCATGTGCTCAAGCTGGCTCTCAAGCTTAGCCGGAGCTTCCTCTGTTAAGAATTTCTTTAAGTATTTCTGGTTTGTTGCCGTGATTTTTTCTTTGATTTCCGGTTTCATAATAAATAATCTCCCTAATAGCTAACTTTAATTATTTAATTATTTAATCATCCGAATCATCTGATGATGATTTTTTTTCTGAACCATTTTCAGATTCTGACTGGCTCTTTTTCAGGGCATCCTGCTTGTCCTTATTTTTTTTCTTTGCCCCTTCGGTTCCATCAGAGCCAACAGTATCATTGTACTGCGTGAGATCAAATGCTGATGTCTTAGATGTAACACCTGTCTTTTTAGCAATCTTATCACTTACTGTCTGAACGGTATCTGTCGGCTGGTAATCAGTCTCATTAAACAGGAACTGATGAAGCTCAGAAACATTCTGTGCCAAGTCTATAGGAATTACGGTATCGCCAGTAGTTGACAGATTCATTGTAGTCAGCTCAAATGGGAAGCCTGTTGTCTCCTTCATCTGAAACTTTGTAACATAAGAAGCATACTGTAATATCTCGGCAGCTGTAAAGTTTGTACTTATCTGACTCATGATATCCTTACACATCTCTGTGAGCGAGCCTAAATCTGACTGTTTAGCCTTGTCAAGCATAGCCTGAAGCACAATTCTCTGACGGGATGCCCTTAAGAAATCATCACCGGAGGTGCTTCTGATACGTGCATAGCATGTAGCCTGAGTTCCATCAAGATGCTGCATACCATCCCCCTCAAGATAAGGAGTATTATATCCTGTAGTATAATCAACCTCAGGAATCAGATAATTGATTTCCTTCATCTCCGCCTTAGTAATCTCAAGATCAAGACCTCCGATATCATCTATAGCATCTACGAGAGCTTTCCAATCAACACAAACATACTTCGTAATATTCAAATCCAAATTTGAATTAAGCATAGCTACTGCTCTCTTTGCCCCACCATTAGCATATGCTGCATTTGCCTTTGCAAACTTTCCATTGCCTATAGGCAGATACGTATCTCTGTAGACAGAAACAATCTGAACCTCCTTAGTATCATAATTCAGACTAGCGATCATGATACAATCGGAATGCCCCTCATCGTATGAACCATTACTTCTGTTGTCCAGACCAAACAACGCTACATTGAGATATCCATGCATATTGGCAAGAGCATCATCATCAATATCCTCATTGATTCCGGCCTCACTATTTGTCAGCGCATCCTCATATTTAACCTGTCCGAGTGTCTTATTATAAGCCCAAACCAATAACAGAACAATTAACAGCAGCAGGATTTCAAATACAAAAAGTATAATCTTCTTACGTCCATTTCTTCTCTTTTTTCTTCTTCTCTTCTTTGCCATGTTATTTTTCCTTTTTCCTATGAATGTAAAGCCACGCGTCTGCGTAGTCCTGACGCTCCTTCTCTGACATATTGGTATACTTTCCAAACTCCAGATTCGTCAGACGCATCTGCGGCCTGCCACACTTGAAGCATTCAACTTCTTTCCTTCTTGAAACCATCCGTATCCAGCCACAATCCGGGCAAATGTATATTTTCATCATAGTCTTTATTCAAACTGTCCGAGAACCTCAGCTGACAAAGCATCAAGCTTAGCCTGTGAATCTTCAAGAGACACTCCTTTAACTCCGAAATAGAATTTAATCTTAGGCTCTGTACCAGAAGGGCGTACACAGCACCAAGCGTTATCGTTAAGTTCGTAGTAAAGTACATTAGAAGAAGGAAGACCTGTCGGCTCAACCTTTCCTGTTGTCATATCTTTTCTTGTGTCATTCTTGTAATCACGGATAGCAAGCACCTGATAATCACCAAATTTCTTTGGCTCAGCGGCACGTGCCTTTGTCATAATCTCATTTATCTGTGCGGCACCATCAATACCCTTTAAGGTCATTGTGGAAATTCCCTCTCTGTAGTAGCCATACTTCTCGTACATATCAATCATGCCATCCCAGAGTGTCTTGCCCTGTGACTTGTAGAAGGCAGCTACCTCACACAGCATACATACTGCTGCAGGAGCATCCTTGTCCCTTGCATATGTGCCCGGCAGACATCCGTAGCTCTCCTCCATACCGAATACATAGTTGTTGCAGCCGGTCTTTTCAAATTTGAGCATCTGCTCTCCGATATACTTGAAGCCTGTGAGAACCTCGATATGCTTTACGCCATATGCTGCCGCAATTGCCTTACCCATATCTGTAGAAACAATTGACTCAACAAATGCAGGATTCTCAGGCAGAGTACCATTGGCACTCTTCTGGCTTAAAATATACTCACCAATAAGCATAGCTGACATATTTCCTGTAAATGTCACATACTCACCTGTCTTTGTATCCTTGCAGTATACACCGAGTCTGTCGGCATCAGGGTCAGTTGCTAAAACGATATCAGCATCCTTTTCCTTTGCCAGCTCAAGTGCAAGCTTCCATGCATCAGGATTCTCAGGATTTGGATAAGGACATGTAGGAAAATTGCCATCAGGCACTGCCTGGCTTGGCTCAATGTATACATTCTCAAAGCCCATATCCTTAAGTACTCTCTGTACAGGGCGAAGACCTGTGCCGTGGAGTGGTGTGTAAACAATCTTGATATCCTTTGCCATGGCCTTGATAATCTCCGGATGGATAGAAAGCTTGCGGAGCTCTCCGAAATATCCCTCCTCAACCTCATCAGAGATGACATTGTAAAGACCAGCCTCAATAGCAGCAGCTTTGTCCATAGTCTTTACCTGATCAAATGATGTAACCTTTGCCACCTCGGCCATGATGCTTGTATCATGAGGTGGAGTAACCTGTGCACCATCCTCCCAGTATACCTTGTATCCATTGTACTCACGAGGATTGTGGCTTGCTGTGATAACAACACCGGCTATTGTACCGAGTGTCCTTACTGCGTATGACAGCTCCGGAACAGGTGCGAGCTGTGGGAATACATATGTCTTGATTCCGTTAGCTGCAAGACAGAGTGCTGTGGCATCTGTGAACTCATCATGCATATTACGTGAGTCATGTGCGATTGCAACACCCCTCTTTACTGCGTCCTCTCCCTGTGAAAGTATGTAATTCGCCAGTCCCTGTGTAGCCTGACGGACTGTGTATATATTCATCCTGTTGGTGCCAGCTCCTATTACACCACGAAGACCTGCTGTACCAAACTCAAGTGTGCGATAGAATCTATCCTCTATCTCCTTATCATCACCTGCGATAGCCTTAAGCTCTGCCTTTGTAGCCTCATCAAAATATGGGTCTGTACACCATTTCTCGTACTCCGCTCTGAAATCCATTTATATTAACCTCCTGTGTCAGCTAGTAATAAGCCTATTAATGTTAACCATACCGATTTTACCACATTAACGTGCATTTGAAAAGTTTTAGTTCCTTAATATTTTTTTAAACACCAGGCTCCTCATCCAAAGTGGCATCATACAGACAACAAGCTGTGCCGCAACCGTAACAAAATAATCGGCCGCACTTATGGTCCCTGTCTTTAAAATACGCTTTCTTCCTGCCTTGTATTTAAGGAAATAATCAAAGCCGCCACGCCTCTTCAGCATATCATCACCGGTTCTGGCATACACAAGAGTCTCACCTATATTTGCCATACGACAGTGATTTCTGATCATATTCGCCCAAAGAAGAGAATCCTCCATAAGCAGACAGTCCTGGTAATTGCCTGCAGCAAGCACCGCAGACCTTTTGTACATCACAGTCATGTGATTGAATGCATCACGCTTTCTCTGATACTGCTTTATCACATAATTTCCGAGAGGCACTGTCCTTTCTGATATAATATTATGCATATCATCGGAAAACTCGCTGATGTAGCCGCCTATGATATCAAGCCCCGGATTTTCCGAAAAAGCATTCAGCTGTCTCTCAAACCGGTCAGGCACACATATATCATCTGTATCCATTCTGGCCACAAGCTCATTAGAGCAATGCTTTATGCCTTCAGCAAGTGCAAGACCGAGCCCGCTGTTTTTTTCAAGCTTTACCGTAACAAAATTTATTTCCGAAGGCCCGCATTCATAATCACTGATTGCCTCATAAAGCTCATCTGTCAGCCGGCCATCCTCCACCAGCACTATCTCATCCGGTAAAACAGTCTGTGAATATATACTTTCCATACACTCCCTGAAATACTCAGGCTTTTCCTTGTAATAAATTGACAGTAAGACTGAAAATTTGACTTTATTCATAAGTATCATCCTCCCCGACAAGCAGACTAATGTATTACCGCAAGCACAGTCTCTATGCATAGTCTGATATCATTTATCAGTGAAAATCTCTTAAGATACTTAAGATTGTACCTCATCTTGCCCGGCAGCACCTTGCGGATATATGTGTAATCCACATCATCAGAAGCCTCAAGAAGCCTGTCCTCATCCTTATACCTGATGCTTGCCTCACTTGTGATTCCGGCAGGCATCAGAAGCGTCGCCATCATCGCTGGTGTATATGCCATGACATACTTCTCCACCTCAGGTCTTGTGCCAACAAAGCTCATATCACCACATAGCACATTTATAAGCTGCGGAATCTCATCAAGCCTGTACTTTCTGATGACAGCGCCGACTCTTGTGATTCTTGAATCCCCACCGACAGTCACTAGTGAACCCTTTTTGTCAGCATCATTCACCATAGTTCTGAACTTGAATATGCGAAACTTCCTGCCATACTGTGTGATACGCTCCTGTCTGAAAAAAACAGGTCCTCTGCTATCCACCTTTATCCAGACAGCAAGGACCAGTATAACAGGCGAAAGCAGCACAAGAAGAACAGCGGACATAATCACATCAAAAATGCGTTTGAATACCATGCTTGTCCTCTTTCTGCTCAGATGCCTGTAATATTTAAGTGTAAAATCATTTTTCATGAATGTAGGAATCTCTCCCCATGTTCTCCATCTACTCATGTAAAATCTCCAATAAATTATTAATTATATACTCCACATCCTCATCGCTAAGCTTTGTGTTAAGAGGAAGTGTAATCTCATTCTCATACTGCTGATAAGCATTTGGAAAATCAGCTATGTCAAAGCCCATATTCTTATATGCAGTCATCATCGGAAGCGGCTTGTAATGCACATTTGTGGCGATACCTCGCTCCGCCATCTGCACTATAAGCGCATTGCGCCTGTCCACGCCGATGCCCGGTATGCGAAGCAGATACAGATGTCCGCTCGATGTATGCCTGTCTGTAAAATGAGGCACAGTCAAGAGACCAAGCGGCTTAAATGCCTCGTCATAGCGCTCTATAATATCACGGCGCCTCTTGAGAAGCCCATCATATCTGTCAAGCTGTACCAGACCAATAGCAGCCTGGATATCAGTCATATTGCACTTATACGAAGGAGCCACAATATCATACTCCCAGTTGCCCAGACCATTCTTGTGCAAAGCATCCTTTGTCTGTCCGTGGAGTGAAAGCAGCATAAACTGCTTGTAGATATACTCATCATCAAATCCCCCTATAGGTCTCCAGGTGAGTGCTCCTCCCTCTGCGGTGGTCAGATTCTTGACCGCATGGAACGAAAAGCTTGTAAAATCAGCTACATTGCCACACATAATCCGCTCACCTGCTCTCATGTAAGAAGCACCAAAAGCATGAGCTGAGTCAGCCGCCACAATCACACGTCCGATTGCCCTCTGCACATCATTTGACGGATGAAAAAGAGCCTTCTTTCTCTCCACAATATCAAAAATCCTGTCATAGTCGCAAGGCACACCTGCAATATCAACCGGCACGATAACCTTTGTCTTTTCTGTAATAGCAGCTTCCAGGGCATCGTAATCCATCTCAAATGAATCAGGTGCTACGTCTATAAACTTAAGCGTTGCACCTACATGCACCGCAGGGCTTGCAGATGCAGTATATGTGTATGCACTTGTGATGACCTCATCACCTGCACCTATCCCTAAGAATCTGAGTATCGACTCAAGACACGCAGTAGCAGAGCCAAGGGCTACAGCCTTATCCGTGCCGCATAGCTTAGCAATCCTCTTCTCAAACTCCTTGGTTCTTGGACCTGTTGTAATCCATCCGCTTCGCAGAGCATCAGCAACAGCTGACACCTCTGCCTCTGTTATATCAGGTGGTGAAAATGAAATCTGTCTCTTTTCCATAGTTATGTTCCTCGCTTCCGGCATAAAATATGCCAAACATCCGGCTTTTACAGTCTATATTATGAGCTTCAAAAGATATTTAGTCCTCCAGGTCAGGATGATATGTCTTTACCACAGAGGCTACTATCTGCTTGATATCCTTTGCTTCTGAGGTGCATGCCTTTTCGAGCATCTCAAGCTGCTTCTCAAAGAGCTCATCATCCATCTCAATAGGCTCACCCACATGAATCAGCTTGTTCGGAGTCTCCTTGAGCCCCTCCTCGCTCATCAACATCTCCTCGTATAGCTTCTCGCCCGGACGCAGGCCTGTGTATACAATCTGAATATCCACATCCGGCTCCAGTCCTGAAAGCCTGATAAGGTTCCTAGCCATATCATCAATCTTGACCGGCTCGCCCATGTCGAGCACGAAAATCTCGCCTCCGTGAGCATAGAGCCCTGCCTGTAGCACAAGCGCCACAGCCTCCGGAATTGTCATAAAATATCTGATAATACGCTTGTCCGTCACAGTAACAGGACCGCCATCCTCTATCTGCTTCTTAAACAGCGGTATAACACTACCATTGCTGCCAAGCACATTTCCAAAACGCACAGCAACAAAATCAGTCTCCGTCTGCCTGTTCATCATCTGTATAACCATCTCACACAGACGCTTTGATGCACCCATGATATTGGTCGGATTAACCGCCTTATCCGTAGAGATAAGCACGAACTTCTTCACATGGTACTCAGCTGCAATCCTTGAGAGCTTTAATGTGCCAAGCACATTGTTTTTTATTGCCTCATTCGGGCTTTCCTCCATCAGCGGTACATGCTTATGTGCAGCTGCATGATAAATAATCTCCGGATGATATGTCTGGAATACATAGTGCAGCCTGTTAGTATTGCGCACCGAGCCAATCAGCGTCTCCACCCTTACATAAGGATATTTGCGCTTCAGCTCCTGCTGTATATCGTATGCATTATTCTCATAAATATCAAAAATGATAAGAAGCTTCGGATCCTCCCTGGCTATCTGACGACAAAGCTCACTACCGATTGAGCCACCGCCACCTGTGACCATGACCACCTTGCCCTGTAAAAATGAATGAATACCGTCATTATCCACAACAACCGGATCTCTTCCAAGCAAATCCTCAATGCTTACCGGGCGCAGATTGGAAACCGATACTCTTCCGTCCACCATCTGATAGATTCCCGGAACCACAGACACATCACAGCCTGTGTCCTTACAAATATTGAGTATATCCTTCCTGTCCTTACCTGATGTGGATGGGACAGCATACACAATTTTCGTGATATCATACTTCTCAACCATCTCAGGAATATCGTTTCTATTGCCGACAATAGGCACACCGTCTATAAAGCGCCCCAGCTTCGCCGGGTTGTCATCTATGATGCAGCAGGCCTTTGTGTGCAGATGTGAGCTCATGATAAGCTCCCTGATAAGCATCCTGCCCGCATTTCCTGCTCCGATAATCATAACTCTCTCATCACCGTTTGCAGAGCCTCTCTGCTCAAGCATCTTCTGACCGGTTCTGATAAATCTGTACGCAAAACGGCACGCTGTGCACAGTGCAAAGCTGAGCATCAGTCCGATAATCCAGAAGGCATACGGCATCTTGATCTCATACACCTCATGAATGATAACGCTCACAACTGTAAGCACCAGAAAGGCACCAATAATATGCATAAATTCATTGATGCTCGCAAAGCGCCATATACTGTGGTAAAGTCTGAAAATATAAAACACCACAAGTGAAATTACCATAAACAATGGCACAATGTGCAGATAACCCTCCAAAAATGAGAGCGGAATATGTGAATATGAAAACTCAAACCTAATCATCAAAGCGAAAAAGAATGAGATTGCAATGATGCACATATCAATAAAAGCAAGAACCAATGCCCTGAAAACCCATTGCTTGTCATTGCCCATGTATGCGTCCGGCTTCTCCGGACCATCGTATTTTGTTTTGTCTTTTCGATTATCTGTATCTTTTTTCATGTCAAGTCTATTACTCATATAGGATTTTCTCCTTCTGTCACACACTGCAAAAAGCAGCTTCTATATCCCTATGTAAATCAACTTCTCATAAACTGCGTTTAAATTTACGCTTTATTATACCATATACACACTATTATAGTTCTTATTATTTTATTAAATATACCACATTTAGCGATTTTTGAAAACAAACAGCTTGCTTATCACATAGTTGAGCACAACCACAACAACCTGTGCTGTCAGCTTCACCCACATGCTGGGATAGTCCAGAAGCGTGATAAAAATAAATATAATAGTCTCTTCAATAACCAGCGTGATGAATCTGCCACTGAAAAAAGCAAACATCTGTACTAAAAATGCCGTCTTTGTCGGTGTTGCAACCTTAAACACCCACTTCTTGTTGGTAACATATGAAAATAGAACAGCAAACACCCATGCCAGAGCGTTCGCAATCAGCTCATTGATACCAAAGAATACATTAAAAATGGCATATGCACCTATGCTGATCACAAAGGTCATATTGCCAAAAACCGTGTATAAAACAAGCTCCTTAAACTCCTCTTTCCTGCTTCGTATTATAATATTATCCATTTCTCCACCTATGTGACAGGCTTTAGCCCCTGTCGTAATTTATACGTGTAAGTTGATAGTAATGTTAATTTGCGATTTTTATATAATAACTGCATAGCCAAAATAAGTCAATATGTGATATGATATCTGCATGAAAAAGAAAACACAAAAAAACAAGAGTATAAAACTAAACTACATATATAATGTTAGCTACCAGATACTCACACTGATCACACCGCTTATCACAGCGCCGTACCTCTCGAGGGTGCTTAAGGCAGACGGAATAGGTGCATACAGCTATACCTACTCACTGGTATCATACTTTATCATGTTTGCCGCACTGGGCACTGTAAACTACGGAAACAGGGAAATATCATACCTGCAGGAGGACAGAGCAAAACGCACAAAAACCTTCTGGGAGATTGAGCTTCTATCCGTCATCAGCGTGATTGTGTGTCTGTGCGCATATATGGTATTCACACTTGCCTTTCCGCACTCACCGCTCAAAAAGCACCTGCTATTGATTGAAGCCGTGTACCTGATATCAGTTGCTTCTGATATCTCCTGGCTGTTTCAGGGACTTGAGGAATTTGGCAAAATAGTCGGTCGAAACGTGATTTTTAAAATCATAAACATTGCTTTTATCTTCATCGCCGTACGCTCAGAGAGTGATTTGCTCATATATGTGGCAGGAATATGTCTATTAGAGCTTTTTGCCAATATATCTATATGGTTTTACCTGCCTCAATATGTTGACAGACCAAAGCTTAAAGAGCTTAAGCCATTCTCTCATCTAAGGGCTACTCTCACACTATTTGTACCAACTATAGCGACAACCATATACACAGCGCTTGACAAAACCATGCTCAACAACATAACCGGCAGCATGACAGAAAACGGCTACTATGAGCAGGCCAACAAGATATCCAAAATGGTTCTCATGCTTGTAACCTCACTCGGTACTGTGATGCTTCCAAGAATAGGAAGAGCCTTCAGTGAAAATAAAAAAGACGAAGTAAAAGCCCTCCTTTATAAGAGCTTTCAATTCGTCTGGTTTATAGGTCTTGCCCTGTGCTTTGGCCTGATAGGCATCGCACGCAATTTCTCGCCATGGTTTTTTGGTCCGGGATATGAAAAGGTGCCATATCTCATCATGATAATGGCTACACTGTTACCGATTATAGGCTTAAGCAATGTAATCGGTATACAGTATCTGGTAACAACCAAGCGTGAAAGCCTGCTGACACGTTCAGTATGTATCGGAGCCGCAGCCAATTTTGTCATGAATATGATTCTCATACATCAGCTCTATTCATACGGTGCAGCCATAGCCTCTGTCATCTCGGAGGTAATAATAACTGCCGTACAGCTTTACTTCATACGAAATGAGCTTAGCATCCCAAAAATATTTTCTCTATCGTGGAAATATCTCATATCAGCAGTCTGTATGCTTATAGTACTGCTGCTCATGGATGCAAGGCTGTCAGTCAGCTTCATGCACACAATGATTATGATTGTGACCGGATTTATAGTCTATATGGTGCTGCTTGTACTGATGCGTGACGAGATGGTATGGGAAGGCATAAGGCTCATCAAAGCCAGAATCAAATGCCACTAAATAATACCATTCTGCAACGCTTAATTTCCCGGCAGCTTCACTTATTTGGCTGCCTCATACTCTCCAACCACCTGTGCCTCTCCTCTGTCAGTATATTCTCTTGCCATTTTCAGAGCTTTTTTAGTCCTCTTCACAGACTTTTTCCATCTTGAAAGCTCTGATTTTGCCGTATCAGACTTTATACCATATTGATTCACAGCCATATCGCCAATATATGCCGTAAGCTTTTTGGCACCATAAGCATTCAGGTGCTCAAAATCAGCAAAGTCATGGGAATCATCTATCCCTGCAATGCTCTCATAATCAGTACTCAGGTCAAGAAAATCGTATCCATACTCCTTCGTTATACTTTCAATCTGCTCAAGACCCGACTTGTCAGCTGCCTGTGTCTCATGAGGTGGCTGCAGCAACAGCACATGCTCTATGCCAAGCTTATTGCAGTACGAAAGCAGCTCCTTAAGATATGCTCTGCATTCATCAGTCAGCACATAGGCTTCTTTAGTAGGCTGTCCGATATTTGCTAGATTGTCACGGCCTCCGGTGATGCCTGTTTTTGAATAAAAGCCCTTCAGATAGCCTCCACCACTGAGCCTCATATAGGCACGAGTGACAAATGAGGTATACACCGCCTCAGGGTCCTTCCAGTTGCCATGATACTTCTCCAATGGAAAATAAAGGGTATCCGATATGTTATCCTTCACCTTTTCATCATCCTTATTGATATTTTTGGGAATAGTCTTTACCGTGTCAAGCTTGTTCTGTGACATAGGCATATTGTCAATCCACTTTCTCAGATAAACCTCATCAGTCAGATTCCAATTGCCCTGACTAAATGCTGCAGCACTGATCACAAGAAGCTTCGGCTTCTGTCTCTTCACAATCTCCGTGACGATGGACTTGTACATATTGCATGGCACAGCTCCTATTGAAAGATTGCACGACTTAAGGCCATACTCCTCCCACGCCAGAGCCGGCGCATAGCCCGTGTATACCTCACTTGGTCCAATCATGACCATATCAAGACTGTTCTCTGGCTCTGCATAAAAGCCATATATATTTTCGATGTCGCTGCTGTCAATGGCAATAAATGCCTTGGATACAATTTGCATGAGCAATAGGAGAACTATCGCAAATGCAGGGATTTTAATAAATTTCATGGTGTTTCCTTTTCTATTGAAACTCTTCGTTTTTATATTTTTCAGTACACACTATATAGTATATCGGATTAGTATTAAAAAACAACACCCTGATTTCTATTTGTCATTTTCTGACATTGAGCTGTTTACCTGGGTAGAATATAAAATTTATAAACCTGATTTTCTTTATGATACACTCATACAATATCCAGCATATAGCAGTGCTTCCTGCAAATCCGCATATACACTGCAGCACCATATTGGTTATACCGGCCCTGTTCAATATAATCCTGATTCCACCTACAAATATCACATTCATCGCATAAAAAGGCATGCTGTCACGGCCGATAGTCTGCACCCACTTCGGGAAATCACAATACCCTGATAAAAAATAGCTTACTGCAAATATAAATACTGTCACTATACAGGCGGTAAACCGCTCAAACAGACTGCTGAAAAGGGGATTGCTGCTCATGTCATCCTGTAATACTATGCCGGACGCCTCTACAAGCACACTCATAACGGCAAGGCTCAGCACAGCATATCTATTATCCAGTTTATCAAGCCACTTCTTAATCAGGCATCCTAGATAAAAGTACATCTGAAAACCGGCTATGTAGTTAAAGCCCACATAGTGAAAGCCGCCATAGCATGTCAAAGCAATTATTAAAAACAGCACAAATAGAAGCTCCATTTTATAATTAAAATGTGGCAGAAGCCTCGCAAACACATAATCAACCATATACGCAACACAATATAAGAGAAACAGTGCGTATAAATACCATAAAAACTCTATCGGCTTCCACGGTATGCTTATCAGGCTGCTAACGGCAACCGGCTCCCTTATCAAATTTGAAAGGGCAAATTTAATAATCCAGTAAATAACTGAAATCATCACGTAAGGCAGCAGGATATTAAATGCTTTATGACCTATACGGCTAAAAATGCCTTGTGAAGCATTCCCTACATATTCACTGTATAAGAAGCCTGAAACTGCGATAAAGCAAGGCATATGAAAGCTGTATATTACATTTGCAATACCATACATTGTATCATCAAATGAATACATGTCTGTCAGGCCCAATGTAGTGTGACCTAAAATCACAAATAAAATAAGGATGCCCTTTATGAAATCAATTGTTTTATCTCTGGTGGTGTTGGTTTGCATGTTATGTCCTCAGAAATACTATCAATCCTATCCGCTTTAATTATATAGGTATCCCTATCCATGATATCAACAGCAATATGATTGCTCAACAAATATGATGAAACAGCATTTACTTTAATTCTATAATCGCGATCTATTATAGAGCTATTTCCACTCAAACTTTGTACGTAATACCTTAATAAATCCTGTAAAAGGGGTCTGATGCTCTGAAGCAATAATATTATCCTGATTAATGACATAGTGTTTAAATTCATAAAAATAATTCATTCCTTGATTCTAACCCGAACACCAATGCATTCGTCACATGCTGCATCTTTCCTCACGCTAGAAATATGACACTCTTCAATTCTTTTCTCTTCAATGAATTTAACAAAGGCTTTAGCATAATATCTAGGAATATATCCCAATAACTTTTGTTGTTTATCAACTACACATATTGCATTTTCATCATACTGATTGGAAGTATCACGCATCAAAAATACTTCATCTCCTCTTGTAACCCGAACGGCATCTTTGCATAAATCACCACCACACCCTAAATAGTGTCTGACTCCAGCTAAGTAAAACTCTTTTTCAAAGCTGCAATTATAATCCAAAATAGGGTCTATAAACTGAAGATTATCAATAGGTAGCTTTGCACCACTCTTTTTTAACAGCTGATATGCATCATACTCATCTAAGCCGTATTTTTCTAATATTCTTCCAATATCTTTTCTCTTTCTATCTGGAAGCCTGCTAGCAAATACCGGAAATAATTTTTCTGATTTATATACAGTATCTAATTTTTCAAACGAAACCAACAACTCAAATCCAGATTTGATTGCTTTTTCTATATCCTCACAATATTTAAATTCATACTGTCCATTTTTTGTAAGCTGACCTACAATATATTGTCGCCTATTTGAAGAGCATTTCCAAATCAAATATAAGTAGTCCTTACCATCCTTGATTGCCATATTACTCCTCCTCTCCAAAATAAATATAATTCATCATTTTTATTTTATCTAATAAAAATTTTAGTATTAATATTTTCTTCTTTTCTGATAATCCATCTTCCGAATACAAATCCAATATACTATAAATTTTTTCTTCCGTTAGTAGTGACACTATATTTTTCGCAAAAACATATGTATCATTAAAATAATTCTCTTTTAAGTATTTTAATACTTCTAAATGGGTTGGGCGCTTTTCATCAATCTCCCTACATCTAATTAATGATTTTGATTTTGTATCAATCAGAGAATTCCATCTGTTTTTATCCTTTCCCATATAATTGGGTATATTTTTCTCAGAAATATATGCACATAATGACGAGCTGTTATCATACAATGGTGACCATCGCATTTTACCGTTTTCTATAAGTATTGCCCAATTATTTTGATGCCTGTCTGAGTTACCAATTAAATAATCAAACATCAACATTTTCAGTAAGTCATCTATAGGTACAAATCGTTCTATCGCCTTTTTTATCATTTCAATAGAATATCTATGACTTGTCATAGTATCAATAAACAGCTCCGGATTATATTTAGGATACATTAACATAATAAAATGTATTCCCTCAACAAGAATTTGGTCTGTTTTTTTCAGGATATTATAGCTCATTGAGCCTTCTCTTCCCTCATACATTCCTACTTCAAATTTAGCACAAGGTATCCCCAAAACACAAGCTAAATCATATGCAATACACTCAGAAATATTATCTGTTGTATCTATATCTTTCTTAAATTTGAATAGACCAATTTGACCTGTATCCGGATTTTGCAGCCATATTTTTTCACTTCTTCCACTTCCTTCTGATGCTCCATCATATTCTTTCCAAAAAGAAAAATCTTTCATAGCCTGTCTCCTCATTAAACACTTTACACTTGCGCCTAATAAAACATAATATGATCTATAAACTCTAAATTATCAGTGCATAACTTTGCGCCATTCTTTTTTTCAAGTTGGTCAGAATCATATTTTTTTATATTATATTTTTTTAGAATATCATCTGTATTTTTATCAGTAAGTATGCTAATAAAAACATCAAATAAATCTTTAGATTTATATACATCATTCAAATTTTCAAATTTGTCTAATGGTTTAAACCCAGCATCAATTGCCCCAGCTACATCTTCACAATACTTAAATTCATACTGTTCTTTTATTATAAGCATTCCAACAACATATTGTCTTCTGTTCGTAGGGCAATTCCAAATCAAATATAAACACACCTCTTTGTTATCAGACTCAAAAAAATTTTTGGTAAATAACAAACACTTATTCCAAAAACGAGTATATCCACTTTTATTATCAATAAAATACATTATTAGCATTATAATCCCATACGCAACCACCTGTAACGGAATACTTATAACATAAAGAACAATAAATAATATTCCAAACACAACAATAGTCTTAAATAATAATACAATTACCTCAAGTATTGGATTATATAGATTACTAGTTTTTCCTATAAAAGCCACAATTTCATTGCCAATTTTAGTTAATAAGTTTTCCCAATCTACTATTTCTTGAATCTTCACCCCTGTTATAGTAAAAGCAAATCCAAATACTGTAATTATGAATGCAAAAGGCAAAAATGATAATTTCAGAAATTCCAAATTTCTTTTCAATGTATTCTTAAGACAGTCATTCTCTCCGGCAAATTTCCTTATCATACCAACAAAGTATAAAGTTAAATATATTATTGAAGATACAATAATACTATGAGAAACTTTTTTTAAAAAGAAAACCGAAAAAAAAGAAATTGCACAATACGAAAATATATATGTAATAAAAGGTGTTTCATATCGTATATACATATTTTTAGGCTGAATTCTCCTCCATATTATTCGAAATGGTTTAATTGACTTGATACTCGGATATTTCTTTATAATTTTGTGTCCTAACCTCAAATAACTATTTCCCAATACTGCATCTACCGCATATTCGACCATAAACACCATTGGTGTGAATATTAAAAGTAATATACTTACTATCCATTCTAATATCTTATTCACCATTATTTCACCTTAATATTTCACTTTTGCCTATAATATATTATACAGGATTATTTTAATTCTCCTTAAACACAACCAGCTTACTAATCACATAATTCAGCACAATAACAATAACCTGCGCAATTACCTTAATCAGCATACTATTAAACCCAAGCCATGTGATAAACACAAGCAATATAGCTTCCTCAACAACCAGTGTAATCACTCGCCCTGAATAAAACACAAACATCTGCTTTATAAATGCCTGCACACTATCAGTCGGTGACTGAAATACCCAGACACGGTTCGTCAGAAATGCAAACATAACTGTTATAATCCAGGAAAGGATATTGGCAATAAGCTCATTTATTCCCATGCCAACATTAAAACATGCATATGTAGCTATGCTCACAATAAAGCTCAATCCACCAAAAAATAAATACAATAGCATCTCTTTGTACTTCTTGTAGAATGGATTAAAAATCCTAAGTATAGGTAATTCCATTAGTTTATCAAATATATCTTTTTCCATCTTTTATACCTACTGCTTTCAATTATAACTTATCTGGTAAACATGATATCCATCTTGTTCAAACACTTCATCACATTTCATATTATGATCTGATATCAGGCCTAAAATATTTGTCTGAGTAAACACATACTCAATATCCATCTTTTTCAAATCTTCCACATTCAAATAAACATGAATTGAATCATTCTGTTCCAATGCAACCGATGTACTATCATCAACAACTGTGACAAGCTGATGGGCATATCTGTTCCAAGACTCTTCATATAAATTAACTTTATCTAACAGTTTCCACTTATCGAAATCCGGAAGAAAATTTGTACCGTTTACGACTTGTGCACCATTAGCCATTATAAAATTATTAAGTGTAAAATTCACATCAACAGCTATCCACTTTGCATCAGGCTTATTTTTTGATGTTGATTCAATAAATTGACTTATAGGATGATTTGTTATAGGTGAAATTCCATGACGTATAGGATTAACAGTAATACCAGCTATACACATAACGCCAATTATTAAACAACTCGTCAATTTTCTAAATTGGATCATCACAGATATTAGGATAAATACAAAAAGCACTATTTCAGCCAGAATATACTTTACTGAAACATATTGTGTCAATTCATCTGTAATAAATGTACAATATACTCCCCCAAACAGACACGGATACAAAATCTTCTCCCATTTCTTGAACATCTGTCCATTATATTTCCAAATTGCATATATACACCACACTGTAAATATAACAGCAAGCCATCCATATGGAATTTTCATACGATTTATATATTTAAAAAAGGTGATTTGCGATAATATTGTAGTAAATCCAGCACACATAAAAACTATCTGCACCAGTATCATAATAAAAATAGCTTTTCCAACCAATAAGTCCCTATCATCTTTTTCTCTATAAAATCTTGCTATTTTAGGAAATAGGACTATAAAAAATGGTGCAAATTGTATAAAAGTAGAAGCCTCAGAATTATTTGCCACATTTATATCACGATAAGGAAGAAATATACTAGATAATGCTGTAAACAAATCTATAATACTATTATCTCCACCTACGCTAACTCTTTTTCCGGGATAAACAGTATTCATTTCTGCCATCAAATCATTGGAATAATTTATTATAAAATATCCCATACTGATGCAGACAAAAACCATCGGTATAGCTATTCTATACCATTGTTTTGGGCTAAATTCAATACTTTGCTTATCTCTTATAAGGCACATAATAAGTAATACTACTACTATAATAGCCACCGGCACCTGACACGACGGGAAAATAGATAATGCAAATCCAAGTACAATCGGGCCTGCAATTATAGTCATAAGCCATCTAAGCCATTTCTTTTTTGCTGTAAAAAAATAATATCCTATATCAAACAATGCCATTCCATATAAAAAAACTATTGGCATATGCGGCAAGAACCACCACTGAATACATGGTGACAATGCTATCATAAAGGCTCCAAATGCTGATGCCTTTACGCATCTATTTGTTAATATAATGAACAACTCAAATGCTGTCATAAAAAGTAATATAAGCTGTCCACACCAATACCAACTCAGTCCGACTTCATTTCCAAAGAATAAATAACCCCAATTTAATGGTTTTCCAAGTGTTACAATACTTTTTACCGGTGCAAAGTAATCCAATATCATGTTTTCCCCACCAACACTCATTTGTTCACTCATTACATTATAATCATTATAATATTGAGAAAAGAATGTAGGAACCTGTACAGCCCATTCATCTGACCTAATAGCTCTGTCAGTTCCTATCACTGAATATTTATCCGCTTCTTTTTGATCTGTCACTGTAGGTAAAAAAGTATTGTACATCCCCATAGAGGATCCGTGGAGTTTAAATATCAGACATAATATAAAAACAATCAATGCAATAAGCCATCGCCATTTAATAAAATTGTTAAATTTATTACTATTCATTTTATTACCAAATCGTAGGAAACATTTTTTCATTTCCTATTTATGAATACCTTTCTTTAATATAAGTCTTTAAACATGAACAATTTCTAATTAATATTACCATAAAACCATTCAATTTTCCATATGTTATTGATTACAATCTAATCTATTGATATAATACAAGAAACAAAAATGAAATTGGAGAATACATATGCGTTTAAAATACAATCTTTCCAATGTCAGTACCAAAAAAACTGTTTTTTGGAACATGGCTGGTAGCATGTGTAACGCTGCTAACACCGTTCTAATGACAATGGTAATCACACGGATATGTGGAGCAGCCACTGCCGGAATCTATACCCTGGCACTAGCCGTAGCAGAGATGTTAGGTCCCATCAGCACCTTTCAGGTACGTAATTATCAGGCTAGTGATGTTAAAAAAATATATAATTTTCACGAATATTTATATGCCAGATATATAAGTCTATTGCTTACATTTGTAATAAGCATAGGCTGGATTTTTTTTCATGGATACTCCTTCGAAAAAGCTCTAGTTATCGTATTTTGTACTATTTTCAAACTAGTAGAAGGCTACGAAGATGTATATCACGGACTGCTTCAAGTCAATAACCGACTTGACATAGCAGGTAAAGTCTTTGCTCTGCGAATAATATTTGCAACAATTCTATTTATCGTAATACTGATTGCAACTAAGAATATGATCATATCATATTTGATATATATCATTTTTTCTGTTGTTTGGACTATATTTGCAACTATTCCATGTGCCAACAATTTTATTACTCAGGAATCAACTTTATGGAATAATATTATTAAGTTGCTAAAGGATTGCCTACCATTATGTATTACTCAATTTCTCATTGCTTATATACTATCGTGTCCTAAATATGCACTTGATAAGTATTACACTGCTCAGACGCAAACATATTTCTCAACAATATTCATGCCTGCATCTATAGTAAATCTTTTTACATTAATAATATATCGCATGTATATTACTAAGATGGCAACCGATTGGAACAACGGTAATTTAAAATCTTTTCTTAAATATACAAAACAAATTATCCTTGCTACATTGACAGTTGGTATAGCCTCTTTAATAGTAGGCTGGACAATTGGTTTACCTATCTTATCCTGGTTCTATGGTTTATCAGAAATTCTCGATTATAGAACAGCTCTTATGATAATATTAGTAGGAGGAACATTTAATGCACTAACAGGATGGTTTAACACTATATTTACTATTATCCGAAAGCAGAATATTATACTATACATTAATTTATCGGTATTTATTTTATCACTAATCATCGTAAATCCAATGGTAAAGCATCTTCAGATTAATGGTGCAGCACTTGGCTATATGATAGTCATGTTATTGCTATGTATTATTCAGATTTTCGTTTTTTTATATCATATTTCACATATTAATATAAAACAGAAGGACTAACACCAGCCCTTCTGTTTTTCTCATATTACATAATCATTGGAATAGCATAAATACCTATAGCAATAATAGTTATCACTATAGTACAGATTTTCCATATTCTATACTCCTTATCCATCTTTTCCCTTGTTACTTTATCAGGTTCCTCAATTATTCCAATTTCATCTTCAATACTAGGCATATGATACTCTTTATTTCTACAAAATAAAATATAATATATCAGACAAACAATCGTGATTATTCCAGATGTAATCAATGCTGTTGTATCTGCAAAAATCAACATAAAGCAATAAATCACTATTGTAACGACGCATCCCACCTTACCAAGCGGTGCCTTGTAAGGTCTAATCATATCAGCATATTTCTTTCTAAGCCCAAGATATGAAAGGCAGCCTATCATATAACATATTGCCAGAGAAATAAGGGAAACTGATGCTATATAATTTATTGAACCTGTAGCAATCAAAACAAAATTAATAATCCCTACCATAATAATGGCCACATATGGAGTTTTATATTTCGGATGTACCCTGCCTAAAACCTGCGGAAGAGCTCCATCATCAGCCATTGTATAAATATATCTCGCCGGAGCCGCAATTCCTGGATTTATAGTAGACAAGTCTCCTCCAAATGCAATACCTATACATAATAATATAATTGGGAAACCGACAAGTCCCACAGCCTTTAATCCTTCTGCATATGGAGCATCTGCCATGGATAATATTCCATAACATTTTTCAGGTACAAGCCCTACTAAAAACCACTGGAACAATGCATTTACCGCAAAAACGAGAAATACAGATATTTTTAATGCACGCGGAAGAGTATATTGTGGATATTTTGTTTCAGCTCCCATAGACACACATGTCTCGAATCCTGTATAACACCACCATACCAATCCGAAAATGTACATTAACTCCTTAAATGGTGGTAACCCATTCATAGCTATACCACCAAAATACTCAACATGAACATTAGGAATCATATATAAGAACCAGCACACCGAACATCCCCAAAAGAAAAACATAAAGGCGGTCTGCGCTTTACCTGACTGCTCAATTCCTCTAAAATTAATAACTAAAAACACAGCAACCAGAATAATAGCTATCACTCTTGAATCCAGCCATGCAAAATCAATTCCAAACTGCTCGAGTAAAATCTTAAAATAATTAGCAAATGCTAATGTTTCACCGGCACCTATCGCCACAACAGACACAATATAGTGCCAGCCAGCTAAATTAGCCCATACCCTGTTCAAACCACGCTTTGCGTAATTATATGTACCTCCTGCACATGGCAATGCCGCTGACATTTCACCATATATCAGACACGGCCAAATAGAAATCAGTAATGCCACAAAAGTAAAACCTATAATCCAAGATCCCACCTGTCCTATTTGAGCTGATCCACATGTAAACAGACCCACTCCTACTACGGTACCGATTGTCATACTTATGGACTCTTTCAGTCCAAGTGCTCTAACTAATTGGTTTTTTTCATTTTGCATTTTCATATTCTCCTATCTATTTTGTCAATAAATATTCTGCATATTTAATAGCCATCTTTCTCCAATTATCAAGAGCCTCTCCCATATCAGCTCCACATGCCTCCCTATACATAGCCCAAACAAACCAATAATACGCTATGATCGCAGTATATGCCATATAATGGAACATCTTTACTTCATCATACTCATCCTTCAAATATTCTTTTATAAATTTTTCTGCATCCTGAAAATCATACATAGCATCTACAATATAGTATCCCACGTCAATTCCCGGATCTGAATATCCCGAATATTCCCAATCAATCAATATAACCTCTCCATCCGGGCGTATCATCCAATTTGGCTTATATGTATCACCATGGCAAAAACACTTTTGTACTCCATCACCAATTGTTTTTTTATATAATGTTTCTATTTGTTTCTTCAGCTCAACATTACCTGCAAAACAATTTGGATCATTTTTTAGCAATAATGTCTCCATTTCAAGAGCATCCTCCCACGGTTTCATTCCATATTCTGCCTTTATATCCGCTTTATGTAATTTTCGCAAAACTTCAAGTATCTTTTTTGAGTCTTCAAAGGAACTATAATCCGGTTCTCTAAATTCCGGAATATAAACAGAAATCTTCCATCCTTCATTTACATCTGCATATACATATGTTGGATCTATTCCCGCCTTCTTAGCTTCTATCAATGAATTTTTTTCATTTCTCCTGTTAATTATACTTTCTGTTCCATCCCCTGGATGTCTATAAATATAATCAACTCCTTTTATGTTAAAAATAAACGAAGTATTTGTCATTCCCTCACTTACATTTCTGAAGTCCCTTATATCTTCCTCTTCACATCTGAATATTAGTTTTATGTTCCTAATAATTTCACTATGAGTATGGCCTAGATATCTGGTATCAAATTTTCGTAAATCATCAAAATAATCAAACTCAAAAATATTACCCGGTAAATACCTTTTATAATACATAGCCGGTAAACAATCTAAATTATCTCGTACAAGCCATTCCCAAAAAAAAGCATTATACTTTCCACTACTTCTGTTTTCTTCAACAATGGATATAAATGAATCAGAAAATTCCTTTTTCCAGAATGAATGTCCTAACAAAATATTTCCCTTTTCCAGCCCCTTTTCCATTTGAATGATCTTTCCATCATGATCTGTATCTACATACATCTCATTTGTACATTCTTCTGTTTCATAGCCGGCATAAAAAGTATTATATTCAAACTGATTAAATGGATTTTCTACAAAATAGCTGTCACTTACACATATATACGTGTTTTTAAGTTCTTCTTTTGCAAGATATAAACTCTCTATATTATTCTTTATATTAAATGAGTCATTAAAAATAAATTTAACTCCATACTTATCCTCAAGATAGTAGAACATTTCCTTTTTATAGCCTAAAACAAGCGTAATATTCTTAATCCCGGCATCCTGTAATTGTTCTATCTGCCTCTCAATAAGTTTTTCACCTTTTACCTCAAACAGCCCTTTAGGTTGTTCTAATGATAAAGGGATAAATCTTGTTGAAGCACCTGCCGCAAGAATTACAGCATTGTTAACCCTATAATTTTCTAAGGCATTTCTTCCAAGCTCAGTTAAAGAATTGTCATTCTCACATATATAGCCACTCTTGATCATACGTCTGTACGTCTCATTATCTGCTAATGCATTTTTTGTTTCAATATCATAACTACAGATTGCCCTGCCTATACTGCCATTATACAAACTATTCAATATATCAAATTCTTGTTTTTTCATTTATTTTCACACCTCAAAACATTATCTAGAATTTATTTTTCGAGAACAATCCACATATAACAGCCTTTATGACCTTTTCGCTACAACTCTTATATTTTTTACCATTCAATATTAATTGTTCTACTCTTACCTTACTTATATTTTCAGCATTATAAATATTCTCTGATAGAATGACCATATCTGCTTTTTTGCCCACCTCAAGACTTCCTCTTATATCTTCATCAAATGATGTATAATATCCATTATACGTACACATTTTAAGTGCATCCTGAATCGAAATACATTGTTCGGTATTTGGATTATTAACAGCTTTATCCATCCATACTATTGGATCAGGTGTAGTGCATGGAGCATCAGATCCAAACGAAATGACTATTCCTTTTTCCGACATTGTTCTTATTGGATTTAATTTCTTCGTTCTCTCTGTCCCCATTATTGTACTTAAATATTCATCAGGCTCCTGTTTCCACTCTATAAAAGCACTTTGCATCGGCATCTGAATATTGTATTTACTACATATTTCAAGTCCATATTCTGTTGGTAAGCAATCATGAATTATTCCATGACGATGATCATTTCTAGGGAAATCATCCAGTGCCTCTTTCAATGCCTTACAAGCTTGGTCAAATGCTCTATCTCCTATTGCATGCATCTCGATTTGAAGACCTTGTCTGTTTGCAGCTTTGCAAAAATCAATAACCTTTTTGTCATCATAATACAAAATCCCCATATTATTGGTATCATCAGCATATGGCATATTAAGAGCAGCATCCTTAGATCCAAAACAACCATCCAGCGCACACTCAAAGCAACCACCTATTCTCGGAATTTTTCTTTTCAATGCAACCGTGGTCTTCATTGATTGAGGAAATACCCTTATCTGAAACCCATTATTTAGAGACTTTGCAAATAATTTTTCCAATGACATGTCTAGATTTCCTGCAAAGCCTACTCCACTGACCGTATGAATACAGCCAATTCCTTTTGAAGCCTGATAATCAATAGCAACCTGCATATTTCTTATCAGATTAATTATTGAAAGTGAATTCGTAATATAATCCGAACACGTAAAAAATGCTTCTTGATTCATCTCTCCTGTTTCCGGATGGTATCCTCTCAAGCATTCTAACTTGCTTTTTAACTTATTAAGTAATTTTGAATTTATTACGCAGGCATGCCCATCATACTTAACAACCATTATCTCTTTATCCGGACATACATCATCTAACTGTTCTTTACTTATAAGTCTCTGTTCTGATACAGAATATGGCGAAGCTCCAAATGCAATAAGTGTTTTCTTTTTACCACTTCTCTTAACAAATGCACGAATCATATCCATCATTTCCAAATTTGACTCTGCATCCATAACATTTAGTCCTGCATGGAATGTAGAAAAAGCTGCCATATGTTGATGTGTGTCAACAAAAGATGGACAAATTGCCTTATTACCAATATCTATAATATCACACGACCGATATTTTTCAGGCAATGTATTACCAACATATTCAATTTTTCCTTCATCTTCCACCAAATAGTTAAATACATTGTTTTCACTATCTACAGTAAGAATTTTTCCCTTATAACATTTCATAAATATCAGACCTCTTTATATGTCGGATCTAATTGTGCCAATTCATAATAATTATCAATCTCCATAATATCTGATTTTTGGCACTGCCTTATCTCTACATTATATCGTTCTTTCCTTAATACCAATGGAATAAACTCCCAAAAATAATCTTTTCCATCTACTTCATTATCATATACATCTTTAAAATCATTTCTCAGCTTCTCGCTGTCATCTTTTGTCCAATAAGAAATACCATAATAATTGTAGCAATAAGTATTCCCCTTTTGGTAATTTGAAATATATCCCGCTTCATCCATTTTGAAGCTCCAGTCATCCGTTTCAAGTGAATATGCACCAAGAATATTACTTGCGTATTGATATTTTGTGATAATATCAGGATTTGTAATATACAGATCAGCCTCACATAAATAGCAATTATCAATTTCATCAAGCACTTTCATGGCAGAAGAAATATTATTTGTCTGATCGTATATATCGTTATCAACAAGTTTTATGAAAGGATATTTTTCTAATATTTCATCAAACCGCTCTTTCTTATAACCTCTCACAATGGTAATATCATGTATTCCTATCTCTACCAAGGCATCCAATAATGTATCAATAATCCTTTTTCCATTTACAGTAACTAATGGTTTGGGTCTATCTTGTGTAGCAGGCATCATACGTGATCCAAAACCGGCCGCCATAATTACTGCCTTTTTTACACGATATGGCTCTAATGCAGCTATTCCATCCGGTAAAATTTCTATCAATTCACCATCCCGATGAATATAGTTAAGCTGTGACATATCATCCAAAGCCTTCATAACTGCTGTTCCTGAAATTCTTATATCATCAGCAATTTTTCTGATAGAACAATCTTTTTTGCCATTTTTTTCAATAAACGTCAATGTTTCAAACTGATATCTGTCTAGCATATTAATTATACATTCCTTTTCTATCTATATCCAAAATTTTTCTGTAGGACCATACATATCTATATTTGCCAATTTTTCGTATAAACTTGTATTATTTTTTATATAACTATAAATATGCGCTGCAAAATTAATATCATGAATAGACAGACCTATGTTATAGGCTAAAATTCTCTCTCTATCATTTTCTCTACCTTTTGCATTTCCATTTACAACATCACATACTTCTGCAAAATTCCTGAATTTATCAAAATTCCCGAAATGGCAAACATGTCCAGTATCATCAGCATACACCTTGTCGAAAAACAAATCACAATTAGTGAACCCTCTAGTATGAACAGGCACAACAAGAACTCCTTCATCAAAACATTCATCCGGACATAAGTCATTTGCAAAATAAGTCACACATGAAATGACAACATCTGAACCTTTTATCAGTTCTTCATCCGTATCTATATATCTGAAATTTACGTTTTTATACTCTTTGAACCTATCTGTGAACAAAATTTCTTGACCTTTGTATTTCTTTAACTTAATATCAAAGACTTTATCAGGAAATATATCTAACAATATCAGTAATGTTGCTCTTGCGGTATTTCCTAATCCTAAAATTGATACAGTCTTAAAATTTTTCTTTGCAAACAGCTTAATGCTGTGTGCAGCAACTGCACCTGTACGCATTGCAGTAATCCAATTGGCATCCATCAATGCCAAAAATTCTCCAGTAATCATATCGAGAAGCAATAATTTACTGTCCAAGCTTGGCCTTCTCAGTGGATATCTATTAACAATCTTCACTCCACCCCACTGTTCTGAAATAATACATGGCATAACATTACAAAATACACCATCCTGTGGATGCATACTTATTTTAGGAGGCAAATGTGTTTTGTTCTTATCACGTATCATTTCACTAACCCATTCATAGCATTGAGATGATGAAATAGCTAAATTTCTAATATCTTCAAATGTAATTACCTTCATGTTTACACCTCTCAAATAATTATTATCTAATCTCCAAAATCCAAGACTTCCGCTAAATGATTGTGTCTATTTTCCGGTTTTGGCAATTCCATATAGTTATTATATACATGTGTCAAATAAACATCTAAATTATTAGGGACCGGAAAAACACTATCCTCAAACTTTATTTCTTTCAAAGGAAAAAGATCGCTTGTTTTATTCAACACCCTATCTGTATGCATGGCACAATAATCAGTCATATAATTTTTGGACTTTTTATATGAAGTCGCTACTTTCAGATATTTATCATATAACCCCAGTTTACTGATGTGAAAAATATTCATTAATCCATGGACTACTTTACATCCAACCACAACTATCACTTTCTTTACCAGACTATACTCATTAGGAATAATAGGTTTATCAATTTCTCGAAGTATAATCATATGTGAATAGAACCAAGCCTTCTTTGCAACCATCTTTCTTTCCTTCTCATCATCAGGAGCATAATCCAAAGGGAATACATCAACGAAAATACCCTGCTCATATCCTTCAGCAGTTCCAACTTTTTCCTTAAATTTTGTTCCCTTTTTTGATACTTTTGCAAAACACATAGAATACTTATTTGTATTCTTTATATCTAATAAATCATACTTTTCCGGCATTGCATTTGGCATAACTTCCAAAAATCTGTCATACGCTTCTCTTGTCATGCATATATCTATATCATCATCCCATGGAATAAATCCACCATGTCTTACAGCTCCCAATGCTGTACCATATGCTATATAATACTCTATATTATTTTCTTTACATATACTATCTATATCTTTCAATATCTCTAAGATTGTCAACTGCAATCTTCTCAAAACCGCTGGATCATAATCTGCCATAATGATTTCCTTTCTTGTTATAAATATAAAATTCATATAACAAAAAAAATCAAGAAATGATTAATTTTGCCATATAAATATGCTATCATATTAATGTCAAAAGTCAATCTTTTCTTGATTTTTCCTTAATCTTTCCTTAAATTTTACATATAAACAATTTATCCCAATTCAATAACTTTATCAGAAACAATGTCCCATGTATAATTGTTCTTTAACCTATCATAACAACGTTCACAAGCCATTCTACGTTCTCCATCATTGTCAACTATTTTCAATAGCGCATCATATACCCTCTTTTGTTCATTATTCTTTATTATCATTCCATAATCTCTACTTGTAATCATCTCTTTAGAACCACCGCGCTCTGTAGTTATTACATAGCACCCACATGCAACAGCTTCCAATACAGAAGTAGAAAATCCTTCCGAAAAAGATGGCAGACAAAAAATATCACTATCAACAAGCATATCAATAATACTTTCAAATGATAATCTTCCTAACGGAATTATGTGATTACTCGAATGTTCCTTTACATATTCATCCAAATCACCGTCACCTGCTAAGAATAAATATACATCATCTCTTTGCTCACAAATTTTTTCAACTGATTCGACCAGTGGAATAATACCTTTTTCTTTTAGAAGTCTTCCTGTAAAAGCAATTACTTTTGCATTCTCTGTTATTCCAAACTTTTCTCTAAAATCTTGTTTCTTATTACTTTTTATCTGCTCAATTTGTTCCAAATCAATAGCATTGTAAAGGACACCTTTTGCATTAATTCCAAAATGTTTAAGCCATTCACAACTAGCCTCTGAAACACCATAATACTCCTTACAATAATGATAATCGATTCGTGTAATAAAGTGTTCCCAACATCCTCCAATTGTATCAAGAACCTTATTATGTACTGATAAATGACTGGTGCCATGATCTATCATAATTGATTTTTGATTATGCATTTTAGCATATCTCACTCCACATATTGAATGAATGTAAAAACGTGTATTTACAATCACAAGGTCAAAATCATTTCGTTCTATTTCTTTATATAGCCTTCTGTAATCTTTAGACCAAAATTTTAACACCGGATATCTTCCATTTAAAAAATTAATTGAAGGAAACCTATATACCTTTATTCCATCTATTAATTCAAATGGCACTCTGCTACTAATGTCAGAAGTAACAACCATAACAGAATTTCCTTTTTCTATCAATTTCTTAGCAAGATTATATGTATATCTTTCCACTCCACCCATATGTGGCAAAAATTGAGCTGCAAAAATACAATAATTCTTCATCATACTAACCTATTTTTCCTTATCAATTTTTTTATCAACTGCAAGTTCCTGAACAAGTTCATCAATCTTATTTTCCAACTGTGAACATTTTACTGAAACCAAAAACTGATGTATTAATAATACAAAAATAATAAATAAAAAAATAAAATTTGTAGTTGAATAAATACCCAAAATATCAGCAGCAAAACTAGCTATTTGTGGAAAAATACTTAATAGCAAAAGCAGAAATCCAAATATAATCCAAAAAATGGTATTCTCAATTTGAATTTTTGCATTTCTAACTTTCTTAACAATTCCAAATAATGTACAAAAAGATACTAAAATTAATACACATCTAAATACTGGAGTCATCTTTTACCCTCTTTTTCTAAAATTTTGAATAACTAGAATTGATAATAACATTCTAATCATATAACTGATAGACTTAAATGCACTTAAATAGCTTTCTCCAGTTGTTCTTTCTTCCATTGTAGACTGAATTTCTTCAACAGTGGCACCATTTTTTATTAAAAAAGAAACTGTATCCGGCTCTGGACCATAATTTATATTAGTAGCACATTCCTTGATCATTTTTGAGTCATACATTCTCATACCTGAAGTCGGATCATATACTTTTGTTCCAGTCGTCAACTTAATTGCAAATGATATCATTCGGCTTCCAATCATTCTAAGTGAAAATGGTTTCTTTTCCGTTACAAATCTAGATGCAATTACTATATTAACCCCTTTTTCACTCACTTTTTTCATCTTACTGATATACTCTGGTCGATGTTGACCATCTGCATCAAATTGAACTGCATACTTATAGTTTTCTTTATATGCATATTTCATTCCTGCTCTGAAGCCACCAGCAAGTCCAAGATTAATAGGCAAATCAATCATATTATAATTATTATGTTCACAGATTTCTTTTGTCCTATCTTTTGATCCATCATTAATAATAACATAATCAAATTCCTTATAACTTTCCTTTATTTCATTTACGACATTCTCTATGCTGCCTTCCTCATTATATGCAGGAATTATAATCAGCACATCACTCTTCTTTTGCTGCATATCACTACTCCATACAATCTATTTTATAACCAATTTAAATTTCTGCGCCATGCTGCCATTTCCTGAATAAATTTGGATATTAGCACCATTTTTCATTAAACCAAATTGAACATCTAAATATTTTCCACTTGAATACCCAACAAATGAATAAGTACCATCATTATTATCCTTTATGAGCCACTTTTGTGCTCCTGAACCATTATATGTATATTGTTGTACATTAGCATAGTTAGATGTTTTATTTGCGTACACGTCCAATGCTTTTCCTGATGCCATGTTAATAATATTATAATACCCATTACCACATGATGATATTTTAAATTGCTGTGCCTTCGTTCCATTCTTTCTATATAATTGAACATTAGCTCCATTATTTCTACTTCCTGCAAAAACATCAATTGTCATATTGTCATCTAGAGCTGATTGAATATAATAAATACCATCAAGTTTTTCCGAAATATCTTTAACTGGTGTAAATTTAAACTTTTGAGCAGTACTTCCATTCGGTTCATACATCTGAACATTAGTTCCATTTTGTGTTTTTGCTGCCTTCACGTCTAAACAACTACCACAAATAGCATTGATTATATAATAATATCCATTCCCGGCACTTTTCAACATCCATTTTTGTGCCTTAGTACCATTGTATGTATATTGCTGTACATTTGTTCCATTACTTGTCCCCGCAGCATAAACATCAAGAGATTTCTTAGACTTAGCACATATTATACTATAATATCCATTTCCCAAATATTTTAATTCAAATTTTTGTGCGTCAGTTCCATTACTCTGATATAGTTGAATATTTGCTCCATTATCCATACTTCCTGCTGCTACATCAAGAACCTTTGATTGATTGAGTGCAGTTGAAACACAATATGTTCCATCTTTCAATTCTTGTCCAACATTCTCAGGAATAAATCTAAATTTCTGCGCATTTGTTCTATTATTATAATACATTTGAATATTTGTACCATTTGATGTTCCAAAATTACATACATCAATCGCCTTACCACTTAAATATGAATATATGGAATAATATCCATTTCCTACACTTTTAATTATCCATTTTTGAGCATCAGATTTATTATTAACATATTGCTGCACATTGGCACCATTTGCCAATGATGCACCTTGTACATCAAGCATTAAATTCGAGTTTAAATTTTGAATGCTATACAATCCATTACCAAGATAGTGAACTTTAAATTTCTGTGCTGAGCTACCATTACTTTTGTATAATTGAACATTAGCCCCAGCATTTTTACTTCCTGCAAAAACATCCATTACCATATTAGGTTTTAGCTTTGTTTCAATAGTATAAATTCCATCACTAATTGAGTAGTTTCCAGAATATACACCATTTGGATCTCCTTTTTGTAAGCCATAATACTGAGCAATTCCTCTCGCGTCCGCCACTCCTAATGCTTTAAGTTTCTCATCTGAACTCAAATAATTCATCACATCACTCTGATTACTAATATACGCATGTTCAACAATAATTCCAGGAATCCCCGCTTTTTTACTATTTCTTATTACACTATAGTAATCACACTGCGAACCATCAGGATAAGTATCACCACTCTCTGAATTCCTTATATGTACTCCATCATTAGCAATTCCCAATTCAACAAGCTTCTTTAAGATACTCTGAGCAAGTTCTTTACCCTTTTTACCAACTTCCGCATTATAACTACTATTGGGATAAAATACATTTGCTCCATGTGGATTTCCTTTATCTGCAGAATTATTATGAATACTAATAAACACATTAGCTCCAACTGATTTTGCATATCCAACCCGTTGTTCCAATCCAAAATATGCATCCGCATTTCGTGTCATATATACTGAAACATTTCTATATGTTTCTAGTTCTTTTTTACAAGCTTGAGCTATTTTTAAGTTCAACTCCTTTTCATGGAAATATCTTCCATTAAATTTACTTGTAGCCCCACCATCTGAACCTCCATGTCCAGGGTCCAATACAATAACAAGTTTATTATTTGAACTGCTTCTAGCTAATAATGACTCTGTAGATGCAACTGCAGTATCTAAAGCATTAGCAATACTATTCTCGATTTTAGTTTCCCCATTATCTAAATTTGTCACCTCATATGCGGCTGACTCACTAATAGATTCCTCCTCTGAAAGAATTTCATTAGGTTTATTATTATCAGTCTCTTTTTCAACTCCAAACTGAGCTGTAATTCCAATATCATTAAGTACAATCTCTTCTTCCACTCCATTCATTATATAACTGAGCGAATAGATTGAGTATAATCCTATTTCCAAGTTTGACATTTCAAAAATTACTGTATCTCCATCTAATACACCCTCACTCTCTATATAATTATCTGACTCCGAATTATATACCTTTATAGACATATCTGTAACAACAATTTTACTATCGGAAAATCCTATAACTATTTTTTGCGTTTCTCCCCTGTCTATATAAGAATTTGCTAAAGTCAAATAATCTATTTTAAAACTATCTATTTTATTTTGATTACTAACCTCTGTATCTAATTTATTTACTTCAATAGCAGATATATTTTGACCATTAGACAATACCATTATTATTGTTAAGGTCATCATCATTATCTTCTTTAATATACATCTTTTCATTTGCTCTTACCTCTCAATATATTTGCTAATCAACTTTTTTCAGCACAAACTTCTGCGCATTTGAACCATTATCATCATACTGCTGAACATTTGCACCATTTTTCACATACCCTAAATGTATATCCAAAGCTTTGCCACTTCCAGCGTTTATAAATGTATATGTACCATTTATATTCTTTCTCAATATCCATTTTTGTGCATTGGATCCATTCCAGGAGTACTGTTGTACATTTGCACCATTATTTCGACTTCCGGCATACACATCCAAAACTCGTTGAGAATTAACATTTTCGATTGAATAAAACCCATCATTTCTATATACAAGCTTAAACTGCTGTGCTTTTGTTTTATTTAACGAATACACTTGTATATTGCCATAATTGTTTTTACTTCCAGCATATACATCTAATGTATACTTATTATTGCCAGCTATAGTTAAATAATAATTTCCCTCAATTATTCCATTTGGCTGAGTATTAATAAATTTATATTTCTGAGCAACAGAACCATTTGGGCTATATACTTGAATATTTGTGCCATTTGTTGTGTAGCCACCTGCTATATCCAAATAATTTCCTGATGCCGCTGATATTATATAATAATATCCATTCCCTGCGTTTCTAAGTATCCACTTCTGCCTATCTGACCCAACATATTGATTTTGTACCACATTTGCTCCGTTCCCCCATCCAGTTGCTTCCAAAGCCTTTCCAGAATTAACGTTAAAAATCGCATAATATCCACTACCAATTTTAGATATAATAAATTTCTGAGCATTGCTATTATTTTTATTATATAAATGAACGTTTCCTTTGTTTGCCAGACTTCCACAACTTATATCTACTACCTTTGTCGAATCTGCAGCGGAATTCAACGAGTAAACTCCATTTTCTATTGGAGTCGTTCTGTCAACAAGATTTAATTTAAATTTTTGAGCCATACTTCCATTATTTTGGTACAACTGGATATTAGCTCCATTAGCAGTGCTTGCATATGCTACATCCAACACTTTATTACTTACTGGAGAAACAATATTATAATACCCATCTCCCGTAGACTTTATAATCCATTTCTGGGCAAAAGAGTTGTTCCATCCATACTGCTGAATGTTAGTGCCATTTTTAGTCCAATTATTAAATACATCAAGCACCTTGTTTGAATTAAGATTTGTAATCGAATACAAACCTTTTCCCAAATGCTTTATTTTGAATTTTTGTGCATTACTTCCATTTGATTGATATAATTGAACATTTGCTCCATTAGCTCCACTTCCATATGGTATATCCAAAACCATATTCTTATTTAAATTTGAAGATATAGTATATATTCCATCACATACACTATATTCGCCATTAGATAATGTTCCATTAGTATACCAATAATCCAAATCAATATCTGCCGATTCAACACCATATGCAGCACCTTGTCCGTTTCCATCAGAACTATACTGCCAACAATCATATTGAAAATCTAATTTTCTTGTTCCATTTTCCCATGCATGATCTTCCGGCTTAATCCCCCATGATGCTACCCACATATTATATGACTCAGATAAAATCTTTCCATCTATATAATACAGAAAATAATATGTGCTGGAATATACTGATGGGACATATCCTCTATCTTTGACATAATTACAGAAAGTTTTTATTATATTAGTATGTTGCTCTTTCGTTAATCCAGCATTCCACACTCTATGTTCATTATTAAATCCCTCATAATCAATAGCTACCGGCATCTCTAAATCATAATTTTTCAGATGTGATACCATAAACTCCGCTTCTTGTCTTGCCTCATCATCATTAATTGCCTCAGAAAAAAAATATGCTCCAACTTTTATTCCTGCTCTCTGAGCGCCAGCAATGTACTCTTTATATTTTGCATCCTCAACAATTTCACCAGATTGTCTTCTACGATATCCAATCCTTATAAAAGCGAAATCAATTCCCATTCTCTTTGCTTTATACCAATCAATATTTCCCTGAAAATAAGAAACATCACATCCAAGTATCTGATTTGCACCTCTCGGGTTAGCCGCATTTCTTGCAATAGATATATCTTCTGAACTTATATTTTTTAAATTGCCATTTTCATCATAATATTTACTATATAATGGATCTTCTACATCCACAGTAGATTCTTCACTTGTTGATTCATTATCGTTTTCTTCACTATGCTGTTGCGATATACTATCTATTCCTTGCACATCATCGAACAATTCCATCTCTTCTTCATTTTTCTTTTCATTCTCGTGCATTCCATTATAGTCTGGATCTTTCAAATTCTCAGTATCATCTATTTTATTTTCTTCTTCTGAATTATCAATTTCACCAGCATCAAATTTTTCAGTAGAATCTATTTTTTCTTTATTTTTATCTATTTCTGTATTACTTTGTGTAATTATCTTCGTCTCACTTGCATATATGCAGCCAAAATCACCACATAATATTGAAGTCGTAATAAGAATGCATACCACTATTTTCATTTGTTTTATAAATTTCATAATTAAAAAACCTTCCTTATGTACAAACTATGCATAATAGTTTAACATATTATAGAAGGTTTTTAAAGGCTTCGTACACAATTTTAAAATTTTAAAACTTCATAGAAATTATAGTCATAAACCATACTATACTCATGGCAATTAAAACAATAAAAAAATACTTTTTTTCATTAATTTTAAATTTATTATTCCACATCATAAAAAACACAGGTAGAAATAAAGGAATATAATATCTACTTTGTACCCCATCAATAACATTAGCACCAACTGGTGTAAACGATAAATACAATGAAGTCCAAATCAATAAAATAACAATTAATATAATAAACAAGTCAACAATTTTATACTTAATAAGATTTGTTTTTTTGTCTACAACTGCTCCTTGAGTAAGACCAACAAAACACAAAACAATAAAATAAATCACACTAGGAAGAAGCAACGCACTTGTACCATTTTTAAACGAATAATATGCAAAAAAAACATTTTTATTAATAAAATAATCATGAAGTGTAGTGGCAACACTTTTAATAAAAAGTAACATATATGAGACAGGATTTGTTAAAACGTAAATAAGTTGTTCAGATACACTTGTATCTCCTCCTCTTGCATCGCCAACTATAGTTCCACCACTTAACGTTGTTCCTGCTGTAGGCATCACAAAAGTACTCATAATAACAAGTACCATTATAAAAGCCAAAATTTTAATCATTACACCATATCTATTAATTTTTTCTTTTGGTATAAATAAAATAATTAATAATAATGGTATATATATTGCTTTCGTTAATGAACCCACAGCAATCATACCTATAGATACAATTAACAATTTAAAATCAATAATACTCCTTGATATAACTCCATCTAATATAATTGCAACGCCAACCGTAATCATTGCAGTTATAAAGGAGTCGTACGAATATGATGAAGCAATAAATATTGATATAGGTAACAACCCAATAACAAACAATATATACTTTAATCTTTTACACCATGCAATTCCAAATGCAAATATTATGCTATAAAATAATAAATTAAACAACTCACCAAAATAATATGAATTAACAAAACTCAAATTCATTTTACGAGCAAAGACAAGCCCACATATCAATGGTAAATATGCTGTTCTTTTATATGAAAAAGTATCTTGATTTGCTATATCTGTTTTATCAATATAATTAATATTCATCCATTCTTCATAATTTTTTCTTTCCTCTAAAGTATTATTTCCTTCTCCATATGGACACGTCAAATTTTCAACCGCTTCAACTGTTGTACTATTTTCAACCTCATTTATAAAAGAAAGATTCCATGCATGCCTAAAGTGTATCTGACTATCCCATGATAAAGTCCTAACCCCTATATTCCCTATAAGAATCAAACCTGTAGTAATTGCTACAATTATAAACACACCCTGTAACCCTAATATATTAACGAGTTTTCTATCAATTATTACAGATAAGACAAAACCCAATAGCCATAATGCTAAAACTCTAGTCCATGAAAAATAGATTTTATTATCAACATATATTTTTTTTATGCGCCCATTCCATGTTTTTGGAAATATAACTTTAATATTATTACACTTTTCTTTAATTTTTGTTGCAGAATATCCCAACTTACAGTTTGTTATATCATTTAACTTTATGGTTCCGCCATTAACTTCTACAGTGTATTCAGCATCATCATCTGACTCAAATACAATTTCTATAGCTGAAAAATATTGATTCTTTCCTTCCCAAGCAAATACATTTTTTTCAATTTGTTCTAAAGAAACTGTATTTCTCGACTCAAAGAGTCCATGATAATTAAAAATTAATAACTCTATTAAAATTGGCAACAGAAATAACATGCTTATTTCTGCCACCAAGATTCTCAATCCCTTACTTTTCATTTAGTACAGACCCTATTCTAAACCTAAACAGCTTTCCTGTTTTTCACTTCCTTATATTCTGTCATTGTTCTGTATAAATCCATCTCAAAATCCTGACGATTCTTTTGGTAAATAGTTTTAAGAATAAGACCAGCAAAAAAAGATTGTATAGATGCCAATGTTACAAACCCACAAACAATCATTGTTGGAAAATTAGGCACTAATCCTGTTTTTGCATACGTTATAACAATTGGAATAAAAAACACAGCTGCAAGAACTAATAGTAACAATGAAATCATTCCGAAATATCCCATAGGTCTGTATGTTCTAAACAATCGAGCTATTGTTTTTAAAACCTTAAATCCATCGGAATAAGTATTCAGTTTTGATTCACTTCCTTCTGGTCTGTCCTTATACTCTATAACAACATTCTCTACAAACATATTTTTATCTATAGCATGTATGCTCATTTCCGTTTCAATTTCAAACCCTTTCGATAAAACAGGAAATGTTTTCACAAATCTATAACTAAATGCTCTATAACCGGTCATAATATCTTTAATATCATTTTTAAACAAAGTATTAATGCTTCCTCTGACCAGTGAATTTCCTAAATTATGAAATGGTCTCTTATTTTCTTCAAAATATGTTGAAGAAAGTCTATCACCAACCACCATATCTACTTGTCTATCAAGCACCTTATTAACCATTTCTCGTACTTGATTAGCAGGATATGTATCATCTCCGTCAACCATCACATAGCAATCCGCATCCACTTCAGCAAACATTCTTCTAATTACATTTCCTTTACCTTGCTGATACTCATATCTTACAACAGCACCAGCATTTCTAGCAATCTCATCAGTTCCATCTGATGAATTGTTATCATATACATATATTGTAGCTTCTGGTAACTCTCTTTTAAAATCTGTCACTACTTTTTTAATAGTCTTACTTTCATTATAACATGGTATTAAAATTGCAATCTTATCCATTTTTTCTCCTTTTCATCACACAAAATTATCTATCAAAAGTCCCATAAACATATTAACTTGACCTAAAAGCATTATAAACGCAACTTTTTCCGAATAACGTTTTATATTATTCTTTATAGGTACAAATGTCATTGGAATCATCAAAAAAATCAATACAGGCACAAAATATCGCGGTTGAACACCTTCCACGTCAAACTTACCAACAGGTGTAAATCCCAAATACAATGATACTGTTGTTAACAAATAAATAGTAGCAAAAATAAACAACATCAATATTATAAAAATATATTTCTTATTTTTATTTGAGAACTCGTATCTTTTAATTTCAAACGCAGCACCAAATATCAAGAACAATCCAATTAACTCTCCGACTGTTTCACTTCCATATCTCGGTGTCATTCCTTCAAAAAATCCTAGTTGACTTTCAACAAAATAATTCAAAATATTTCTCAATACAGTACCAAAATCACTTATAATATATTTTATTTGTCTCGCAACATCAACATCGCCATTTCTATCTTCTGTAAACTTGAATGAGCTCAAAAGTTTTAACTGTACTAATGCCATTATTCCAATTAAAATAATCGCTAAAAGTAAAACTGTCACCCACTGTTTTTTCTTAAACTTCTTTTTCGGTATAAGGAAAAACGTTAATAATATAGGTGTATATACCAAATACTTAACTGAAGCGATAAAAGCTCCTGATATTAAAAGCAAAATTATATCTCTTGTTTTAACAACATCTTCAGAATCATCAAAATAATACTTTAGACTAATTGACAAAAACATTAGTGATGCTCCAATTAATATTGGATCTATGGAAAATGAACCTGCAAGCCATAAGCCATAAGGCACAAGAGCTGCCGTAAAAAAGAGCGTTTTATAATATCTACTATTTTTAATAGCTGCATAACAAAAACATATATAAAATGTCAAATCAGATACACGCCCTAATATTATTACTACAATTGCTGGTGCATTTATTAATCTTCCAATGAACACACCAATTGCCGCTACGGCATGATTTAATGGTGTTACCGATGACATATATGGATTAATTACAAATACTTTTTCTTTAGAAAATGGTTGGTTCCATATTTCATGATTTAATAAATAATTTTTAATATTTAATTGTTGACTCATTATTTGATTATAATTTTCAGATATCCAGCCACCAATATTTCCTTGATTGTCTGTACAATCAAGGAAATTACCTTGACTAATCATAAATGATCTAAAAAAATGAGTACTTTCATCTAAAGGATGAACAAATGCATTGCTAAATATGATAGCCACACCCGTTGCAATTGCAATTATCATAAAGCTTTTCTCATTTGCACCATCAACAATAATAACTAAAACTATTGATGTTATAATACCCAATATCCATAAAACAATTTTCAAAATTTGAAAAGCAAAAATATAATACTCTACATCCATACAGAGTGTTCCGTCTAAAGTTCTACTATTTTGTTCTGCAATAGCAGTTCCTTTATAGGAATTTCCTTTATATACTACAATTGCATTTCCTTCTTTGGCCTCTTTGCTTTTTATGGATAATGTAAATTGTTTTCCTTTTGCTTTTTCTACGCCAGATATTGGAATAGATATCTTTGAATTATCAGTTATTTCAGACATATCGGTTGTATATTTTCCAACCTTTACCCCTTTATCATCAACTACATTAAATTCTATTTCACCATTATTTGTTCTTCCACATGTTGCCACAAGAACATTGACAGTTTTCATTTGATTATAATTAGCAATAAAGTTCTGACTTATCGGTTGTTTATCAGTAATCTCATAAGTTATTCCTTTTTGTGAATCTCCATATATAACATCTCCATTTGTTCCTTTAGCAATATCAAAAGGATTATGAACAATAATAATGTAAATCCAAAAAAAAAGCAAAAAAACTAAGAGCCATCTTTTCTCATAGACTTTTTGTTTTATATTTAAAATCAATTCTTTACCTCCTACACACATTTTCTGTTTTCGTTCACACCAAATTCTGCAAAATGGATATAATACTTAGCCACATCGTATCCGCATACATTTATCAAATCCAAATTATTCATAATATACATATGTATATTAAAGCTTTCCTTTGTCTCACGACCTTCAAATATCCCTTTTGTCAAAAAATGTTTAAACAGCCTATTTTTATCATTGCCACAGATTTCCCTTACATCCGGATTTCTTTTTGCATAATACTCTGCATCGAACACAGGACCCCAAAACTCCGTAGGTTTCTTTTTAATTTTATGTTTTAAAACACTAAATTGTAATGTTCTCTTAATATATTTTTTAATGTTCTTAAATCCACAAATCCAAAATAGTTGCCTTCCTGTTTCAATAATCGCCTGCGGAACTTCTATTTCAATATTATGAAAATTTTCCAACTCTGCATAATATTTTTCCTCTATCATTTTTCTTTTCAAGATTTCCTCTTGAAGCTTTTCCATTGTAACCATTTCAGGCATCAGCATTCTCCTTGTGTATATTTCAATTCCAACATACTCTCTAACATTTTTTCTAAATAATCCAGTTGATTTATTCCAGCATAGTCTTTCAATGCTATGTCATGTATCCTTTGTTTAAACCCAACATCATTTTTCTGTTTATATAATTTCTCAAATGCCCTCAGCCATTCTCCTTTTTCACAAAGATATCCATTCTCACCATTTTCGATAGCAGATGAATATGTGAAACTCGGAGTAGCACATGTCGGTGTACCTACTATAGCTGTCTCAAAATATTTAAGCTCTGATTTACAATTTGAGAATTCATTATTTACCAAAGGAACAATATTTATATCTACCTTTGCCTGTTCTCGCTGCAAACCTACAAATGTTTGAAAAGGAACAAATCTGATTTTCTTTCTTTTTCTAAGATAATCGTATTTTTCAGGCAGATCCATATATCCAACTATTTCAAGAATCACCTCAGAGTGTTCTTTCATAAACTCCTCTATTTCTGGTAACACACTGACTAAATCCTTCACATGTGTAGGTGAACCACTGAAATAGCCTATAATAAATTCATCCTTGGTATTCTGTCTTATTTTCTGCCTAAAATACTCTTCCGAAGCTTCTTCCTGAATCCAATTCAGATAATTCTTCAGGACGTAACATTTTTTGTCCGGATAATCTGCGCTCAGATATTTAGCCAAGAAATCATTTGTTGTAATTGTGACATCACACATTTCCAGCACTTTACCATTTCTGACCGTCAGCCCAAACCAGTAATTCCATACACTTTTCTGTAACCCAAGAGCATTTATGATATACGGCATGTATCGTGAGTGATATATAAGATCATCCACATCATAGCATATTTTTATGCCTTTCTCTTTTGCTTTCTGTATAAGCCTCTCAATATCAAAATCCCATGCACAGCGTATAAGAACCAAAACATCCACACTATTCAGATCATCTATTAATTTCTTAATATCCTTTAGCTCAAAATATGAGCCAGTCCATCTACTACTATACTCTAGTGTTTCGACAACATTATATCCCCTGTATCTAAATGTACTGCTGTCAAATACCGGATATAAATATGCAACAGTATGTCTTCCCTTCGCTTTAGCTTCTTTGAGCCATGACACTCTTACATCATATGGTTTATTCCAAGGATCAGTTCTATAAAATGTATCAGTATCTTTTATTTGGTACATAATAAATTACTCCATATTCCATTCATGTTTTATATACATCATGCCTCTTTCACTCTCAGGTGCAATAACCTGAAACTCTATTATTTTTCCCACGAATCGAATTGTACTGCCGTCTGCCGCTGCAACATGTAAATCAAAATGATACTTACCTGATAGCAATTTCAAATCCTCAAAGCTGATATTAATCATTTTGTTACCAGACCATGGTTCACATTTCACTCCATCAGCTGCCGATGAGCAACCATAGCAGAACACTCCATCAGCTCTCACCAGATTTAATTCTATAAAATAATCTTGAATCTTCTCATTAGCCTTCAGATTCACAGAAAGCTTCATCGAATCACCAATTCTGAACACTCTTCTGCTCTGATTGTCACTATCAAGTATATCTACGTTATCTATTTCTACAGCTTCATTCTGACTATTATGCAGTGCCGCTTTATTTCTCTCAGCTGCCGCTTTTTCCTCTTCTTCCTGTATCTCTTCCCTCTGTTTTGCCATGAAATTGAGATACTCTCTATGCACATCGATCGGACTGCCTTCTAATTTAATAAGACCATCCTGAATCCATATGCTTCTATCACATATTCTCTCTATCTGTGCAGTAGAGTGTGAAACAAGCACAATTGTTGTTCCTGTGCCTTTTATCTCCATAAGCTTGTTGAAGCACTTTGCCTGGAAATTGACGTCTCCTACTCCTAATATCTCATCAATCAGAAGTACATCAGCGTTTACATTTATTGCAACAGAAAACGCAAGCCTCATATACATACCTGACGAGTATGTCCTCACAGGATTATCTATATAGTCCTCTAACTCTGAGAACTCTATTATTTCAGGTATTCGCTCATCAATTTCCTTAGTCGTGAGGCCAAAAATAGACGCATTGATATATATATTCTCTCTTCCACTCATATCAGGATGAAAGCCTGCTCCCAGCTCCAGTAGACTCGATACTCTACCTTTTATTGAAATAGTACCTGAATCAGGATACATTATTCTTGTAAGCATCTTAAGCGTAGTACTTTTACCGCATCCATTGTGTCCTACCAGACCTACGGCCTCGCCTCTTTTCACCTCAAAGCTTATTCCATTAATAACATTTCTTTTCTCATATTTATTTCTGCTAAGACTTAGAGCCCTTTCTTTCAAAGTATGTCCCTTGTCATAGTATACCTTAAAGCTCTTTTTTATATTGTCAACCTTAATTATGGTCTCATCATTATTCATTATAATTCCTCCACAAAATGCTTCTGTAATTTAGAGAACATAATCTGTCCAACTATTAAAATAACAATTCCCATTATAACTGCATTTGTAAGGGTCTCCAGTTCAGGAACTTTTCCATAATACAATATATCTCTATACGCTATAGTAACTGATGTCATAGGATTTAAATAAAACAACTTTGCATATTTATCCGGAACATATGATACCGGATAAATAATTGGTGTCAGATACATCCATGCCATAGCAATTATATTCATAATATATGTCAAATCCCTAAAGTAGACTGCCACTGCTGAAGTAATATACGTAACTCCAAGACACAATACCAACTCAACTATCATGACTATTGGCAAGCATGCAAGCGCTAAAGGATTAATTGGAAGACCACTAAAAAACAGTACAACAAATATTACCAAAAAACTCAGTAACATATTAACAAACTGGCTAAGGGTAAAGGATATTGGCAATACTTCCCTCGGAAAATATATTTTCTTAACCATATCCTGTTGTGAGAAAATCACATTAGTTCCACCACTTAAGCAACTGCTAAAGAAAAGCCATGGCACCAGAGCTACAAACATAAACATATAAAACTTGTCAATATTCATTCTCATAATCACAGAAAACACTGCTGTATAAACAGCCAACTGTAATAATGGATTTAAAAACATCCAAAAGAATCCCAAAACAGATCCCTTATATCTTCCTTTTAAATCTCTTTTAACCAAACTGACTATCATTGCTCGATAGTCCCAAAGTTCTCTTAATAGCTTCATTTTTATACTCCTTAATCTAAAGTAAATGGTGCAATAGTTATTGGAAAATTCTTATTATAATATTCATCACCATTTTTTAAAACATCAGACCATCTATTCCTAAATATTTCCAATTCTCTATCATATCTTTGTTTTTTCTCCGGAGTCGTCTCATAACCTCTGGATTTAGATTCATAATGATGCCATTTTGCAAATGCATCATATACCACCAATAATCCAGTTTTTCTTAATTTTAAACAAAAATCTATATCATTTCCTGCAACAGCAAGCTCCTCTGTTAAGCCACCCACTTTAACAAAATCTGTTTTTGAGACCATAAGACACGCTGCTGTTACAGCATTATAATTACAATTAATCTGCGCTCTCATCATATATCCATAATCAGAGTCTTCTTTCATTGTGAATATATGACCTGCATAATTACCAAATCCTATAATAACACCAGCATGCTGAACTGTATTATCCTTATATAATAACTTTGCACCAACGGCTCCCACATCATTGCGCTCACATATTCCAAGCATTTCTTCTATTGCATCAGCCGTTATTAGCTCAGTGTCATTATTCAACAATAATATATACTCACCATTGGCGTTTTCAACACCAAAATTATTTATTGCTGAATAATTAAATTCTTTATTCCATTTAACAATTTTCACATTCGAATATCTGGACGAGAGTGTATTATAGTATTCAAATGTTTCTTTGTTCTTGCTATTATTCTCAACTATTATAAACTCAAAATTTCTATATGTGCTTTTTTGCTGAATAGAAGTAACACATTTTTCAAGATCCCTTACATGATCCATGTTTGCAATAACAATAGAAACCAATGGATTATCTATCACATCATACTTCACATGATATAACCCCCATAGATTCTCACCGGCAAAGCCAACTTCTGCCTTAATTCCCTGCCTTTTTAGATGTTCTTCTATAGCTTTTCTTCCTGCTTCATAGCAATACAATTTGCTCTTCGGATCATCTGCAGTAGAGCCTTCGCACATTCGCCAATGATATAATGGTTTTGAGATATGTCTTATTTTTCTTGACTTTTCAGAGCATCTAAAAATCAAATCATAGTCCTGAGCTCCATCAAACTCACTTCTAAATCCACCCACTTCATCTATTATTGATTTTCTGCAAACAAAAAAATGAGTAATATAATTATGTGACCTCAATAAATCTATAGAGAAATCCGGTTTAAAATTTGGATCACTGTATTCAGTCAGCTTATCATCCACCTTGTCCTCATCTGTATACAATGAGTCAACTTCTCTATCCTGTAGGCATCTCACTACCTCATATAAAAGGTCCGGTTCAACTATATCATCATGATCAAGTAAACCAACAAACTCACCCGTAGCTAATGCTAGTGCTGAATTAGTATTACCCGATATTCCAGTATTCTTCTCGAGGTATACAACTTTAATTCTCGCATCTTCTTGTTCACATTTTTTTATTTCAGTCCTCAGTTTGTCATTTCCTACACTTGCATCTGCAATACATAATTCCCAATTAGAATATGATTGACTCTTCACTGAATCAATCATTTCATGAAACATATCAATGTCTGTATTGTAGGTAGGAACTAATATACTTATTAATGGACTATATTCAAATTTATATTCTCTTTGTTTCTCTAACTCGCTCTCTGTTACCTTATGACGTTCAAACCAATCATTATAATGAAGCGGGTCCTTTAAATGCTCGTATATTACCGTCCTAAGTCCACGGTATCCATTAATCTTTATATGACGAACTATTTTTTTGAAATTTTTATAGTTAACTTTACTTATAAGTTTTCTAACTTTATTCACATTTCTTTCCTCATAGTATTATTAGACATCAGTCTATTTTACCAAAATCAAGACAAATTATCAACTCATACTAAAAATTTTTGTCAAATCATCCCCACACAGCCTGTCCCAGCCGTCTCATGGTCCCGGTCTTATACATATCATTTTCCTTATAAAACCGTTGTCTTACGCGTCTGGATTTACCTTCCAGTGCCGCATACCTTACTGCTAGACTGTCATCGGGCAGATTATATGTCTTTGCAAATTCTCTCGCCTGAAGCCGTCCCAGCCTCATGCTCTCCTGTATCTGTTTTTTCTGCCAAACACGGCGCACAATATATGAGAGCTTATTTACCCCAAGCGCTCCCAGGCTGTTGTCTCCATGCTGTCTGTACAGTATCGTTGGCTCATCTATAAATGCTGTTTTGCCAAACTGTGCGGCTACAAGTGCTGCCCACCAGTCATGCATTATAGTGTTGTCTATATCGGTGATGTGAAGCATCTTATCTCTTAAAGCCCTGTTTATCATCATTGTACAGCCTGTCACAGAATTCTGCAATATAAACTGGTTGATTGTACGCTTGTGGCAGTCAAGACTCTGGTATTCGCTCATCGTGTCCGCTATTGTATTCAGCTCGCTATCTACCACGCGAAGCTCCGTGTATACCAGGCACGGAATATCTGCTTTGTCCTCAATAGTCAGCATCTTATCATATGTCAGCTCTATCTTCTTTTCCAGCCATACATCGTCCTGATCACAGGTCATATAGTATGGCGCTTCCACCTGACCAAACATATAGAAAAAGTTGTACTTTGCGCCGCCGGTTGATTTACCGTCTATCAGATGTATCTTATCAGGGTATTTTTCCACATAGCTTTCTACAGCAGCTATCGTGTTGTCTGTAGAGCCATCATCGTGTATATATAGCTCCCAATCCTTGCAGGTCTGCGACAGGATAGAGTCTATCTGCTGACATATATATTTTTCCCCATTGTATGTAGCCATTAGAATGGCTATCTTGTCTGTGCTATGCATTCTTCCTCTTCCACTTTCTTCCGGCCCTGTTGCCCAGAAACTTTGCCGCACTGTCAAATATGCAGTGTACTGCTGCTCCTATCTTGAACTGCTTTAGGAGCTGTTTTTCTATGAAAAGCACCATCCTGATGCCCTCACCTGTGGTGCCGTCACACTTTATCTCATCCTTATAGGTCTCCATAAAGACTGCTACATCAAAGTTGCGCTTGTACTGCTGCTTAAATGTATAGTTGTGTGAATGATACACCTGCGCTGTGGCACAATAGCCTATCTTGTATCCTGCCCTAAGTGCCCTGGCTGCCATCAGCATATCCTCATTTGTGAGCAGTGGGCTTTCAAAGCCGCCTATGTCTTCAAAGAAATCACGTCTGTAGGCTGAGCATACATCCGAAAAGAAATATGCCTTTATCCCAAGTCGTGGTATATCCTCTTTACTTCTGACAAAGCTTTCTGCAGGATAATTAAACTCCCTGACTAATGCCTCATCAGGCTTAGCATCCCTTCTCGGGAGCTGTCTGGCTGATATCATAACGACTTCTTCGTTTTCAAAGCCTGCCAGCATATTTTCCACATAGTGTTCATCTGAAGGCAGCGCATCCTGCGACAAAAACATCACTATATCACCCTTTGACATGGCTACAGCATAGTTTCTCGTGCCACCATGATCAAATTCGCTTTTCTTGACCTTTAGTGTCCTAAAGCCTGCCTGCTCTGCCATACGCACTGTGGCATCCCCGGATTCTGAGTCTATCACTATTATCTCATCAGGCTTACGTGTCTGCCTGCCCAGTATATCTATCAGACCTGGCATATACTCTGCAGCGTTGAGAGTAGGTATTATGAGACTTATTGTTATACTATTTAAATCCAATTTCTTCATCATATTTCTCACATATGTTCTGATTATTGTGCTCCATCCTCCCTGATTACAGAGAAAACGGTTCTGAAAAGTATCTTTATATCCATCCAAAGCGAGCAGTGCTCCACATAGTACATCTCCATCCTCTGGCGCTCTCCGCTCTCATAGGTGGCATTATTTCTGGCATATGCCTGCCAATAGCCTGTCAGTCCCGGCTTTACGCTCAGAAGCTTTGCGATGTCCTTACCGTATATCTCGGTTTCCTTCTCCACTATTGGACGCGGTCCCACTATGGAGAGCTCACCCTTAAGTATATTGATTAGCTGTGGCAGCTCATCAAGGCTGGTCTTTCGCAGAAAGCCTCCTATTTTTGTGATTCGAGGATCATTGTCTATCTTGAATTCCTTTACATACTGCTCCAGCTGTTCAGGTGTCAGTATCTTTTCCAGATCACCTGCGTTTGTCTTCATGCTCCTGAACTTGTATACAGATATTTTCTTTCCCTTATAGCCGACTCTTGTGTGCCCATAGAACACACTGCCGCCATCACTCATTCTGATTATCACAGCGAGTATGATAAACACCGGTGACAGTACTATAAGTCCAAGCAGTGAGGCAACAATATCCACCAGACGCTTTATAAATCTGTATACCGGCTTTCCGCTGTCTTCAGTGACCTGATATGCCTGTATATCATAGCTTAAAGGCTCTCTATCCTTCACTAGCTCGCTCAAGCATCTCATCTCATCAACCAGCTGTGCCGGCATGACAAGCTCTCTCTTTGACACAGACCTGCACAGAGGACATACTGCCCTAAAAATAATCCTCAGATCAAGGCCCACCGTCCAGTTCAGTATATATTCCTGGTCGTACTCGCTTTGCTCCTCCTCGGTAAGCAGCCTGTGTTCCCTGCTGTATACCTGCCAGAAGCCTATGATTCCGGGCTTTACCGATAGACTTTTTCTGTGAAATGCAGAGTATTCTATAAACTCCGGCAGTGATGGAGCAGGATTTCCCACCATGCTCATATCTCCCCACAGCACATTCCAGGCTGATGGCAGATTTTCAAGCCTTAATGCCCCAAGCATTCTTCCAACCGGCGTAAATCTCGGGTCTTTTCCCTTCTTTCCATCCAGTATCCATTTGTCATATCTATCCCTCGCATCCATGTACATGGCGCGGAATTTATAGTAATAAAATCTTCGTCCGTTTTTGCCGACTCTGACAAGCGATATGAGCACCGGTCCATGGTCGCCTGTGACTATTTTGCCTATAAATGCAACAAGCCACACAGGCACTATAAGTATGCTTCCTGCCACGCCAAACAGCATATCTATCAGCTTTTTAATAAGCAGATGCCTTACACGGTATGTCTTATTCTTCCATGTGACCACTGCATATTTTCCAAGGAAATCCATATAGTGCTCACCAACCTTGGCCTCATACTCGTTGACATTCAGATGCACTGTCTTGCCCATCTCATTGAGTACTGTAACAAACTCTCTCTGCTTAAACGGATAGTTGTCCGGCAGATGTACAAACACTGAGTCTATCTCTGCTGTTGATATCACCTGAAGCAGGTTATCGGCAGTTGCGACGACCTCTATCTTGTCTACTATCTCACCGACCATATCACAGTCTAGTATTGCAATATTCGATATACGAAAATCCCAGTTTCTTGTGGTCTTTATCTTTTTTATCACTCTCTCCACCTGGTCCGAGGTTGTGACAAGCATGATTTTCTCATTGGCCCCTGAGCGGTGATATTCCTTTGTCACCAATCTTTTCAGCAGCTGTCTGACTATCACCGTGAATATAGTACTCAGTATGAAGGTCATACCCATCTGCCCTCTTGAGAAATATTCACTTGTTTTTGTGAAATATACACAGCCGACTGTGATTGCACCCACATATACATACATTTTCAAGACATTATATATTTCAGGAAAGAGCTTTCGGTTTATCAGATTATCATCTGCAAATGCCACGAAATGTACTACCACATATGCCACGAGCTCCACCAGAAATAGTGTAAGATAGTGCTCTGTATGGTTTATAAGTCCTGTTCTAAAGAAACCGAACTTGTACCAGTTTGCAATCAGATAAGATGTAAACATCACAATTATATCAAGAAGTACCTCAAGGTACTGGATTATCCATTTTTTTGAGTTCATATCTTTCTCCCGGATTTTTCCTCATCAGCAGTATCTATACCGGCAAGCAGTACAAGCAGGAAAGGATTATATGCCATCTCCAGCAGATGGTGTTCCATAAAGGAATGTACTCCAATCATGACTATTGCTGCAAAAAGCACATATTGCTTTGCGCCTATTGCCCTATGACCTATAACTACTAATAATATCAGCACTACAGCAAACACTATTATTCCATACTCAAACAGCATTCTAAGATACATATCATCTATAAAGAAATACTTTGCAGGGTCTATCCCGGTCGGGTCTGCAACACCTCCCCAGCCCTGTTCCTCTATAAACTGTCCAAATGGCTTGATGCTATACTCACTCCACACTTTGTGGCTCACCATCAGCCTTTGAGACAGTACAGAGTCTATTTTAACCATTATAGCATTGCTCTCACTATAAAAATAGCTGAGTGCAAGAAAAAGACTCGCCCACACTATCGGCAGATATTTAAATATCTCACACACCCTGCGCGCCAGATTTTTCCTCTCAAGCAGATAAATCAGACCCATCAAAACCAAAAATCCTGTCAGGCAGACTGTTCCTGTAAATGCTCCTGCTTTTATATATATAAATACAGCTGCTGCTATCACTATAAGCCATCTGAGCCATGCAAGATATCTGTATTTTTCGTTTTCCTGTACTCTCTTCCATATACCAAGGCAGCTCACCGCCAATATCAGATAAAATATATGTGCCGCAAAGTCCGTCGGATATATGATGCCGTATGAATGTCTGGCTGCTGCTGCATTTCTAGGTGAATAGCCTATCACATCCGCTATCACACCTGTCTGACTGGCTATAGCTGCCACTATAAGCATGACCGATACCACCGCCGTATATACCTTTAGTATATTGTCAAACCTCACATTTTTTGCCCCGACAATAAGTAATACCGGCTGTAGCAGCTCATAATAACCGGTCTGTAAACCTACTATTCCAAATATAAGAATAACTACGGCAATTGCAAGCTGCTCTTTTCTGCTGTAGTATCCTGAAAAAAGAATCTTGGCTCCCGTATACAAAACCATCGCTGCAAGAAAAAGTTTAAAGGTGCCCACCAGTACCTGCTGCGAAAACATGGTAGTCTCGTATACGCATTTTGCGAGCACAATGCCATACAATATAAAGTATACTACATCCCATCTGTTATTTTTCTGTATTGAAATTGATTTATTTTTGTCCATAAAAGATATTTTAACATATTTGTAACATATTTGCCACTTATTATTGTATATCCATATTAAATCTATATTAAATTTCTATACCAAAATAAGCTATGAACAGTATAAACCATCCATAGCTTATTGCAAGTTTTATTTATTCTAGAACTTAAATGTATTCTCCAGTGTCTCCCACTTCTGATCCTTATCACTTAAATTGATTGGTGTGCCATCCTCAAGTGTGTATACGCTTCCGTCGGCGCTTCCCGGATACTCTCCGACAAGCTGTGGCCACTCGATGCCGATTGCCGGATCATTCCATGCAAGTCCGCTCTCGTCTCCAAGGTGCCAGAAATCTGTTACCTTGTAGCAGAACTCTGCTACATCTGAGAGTACTAAAAATCCGTGTGCAAAGCCCTCCGGTATAAGGAACTGCTTCTTGTTCTCTTCCGTGAGCTCTACTCCAAACCACTTGCCGTATGTCTTTGAATCGCTTCTTAAGTCTACAGCCACATCAAATACTGAGCCTTTTACTGCACGCACAAGCTTTGCCTGTGGGTATTCCTTCTGGAAATGAAGACCACGGAGCACTCCCTTTGTGGAGCATGACTGATTATCCTGTACGAATACTCTGTCAATGCCTGCCTCCTGCATGTCCTTTGAATTGTATGTCTCCATAAAGTATCCACGGTTGTCTCCGTGTACTGTAGGCTCGATAATGCAAAGTCCTTCGATTCCACCTACGTTTTTCTGTACTTTAATCTGTCCCATGATTTCTATGTCCTTTCTAAAAGTTAATCTCCTGCAAATATCTGTGCAGCGCATCCTGCCATGTAGGAAGCGGCTTAAATCCATTCTCCACAAGCTTGCTCTTGTCCAGTCTGCTGTTAAACGGACGTGCTGCCTTCGACACACCATACTCTGCTGTTGTAACAGGTGCGACTGTGAGTCTGTCCTCAGAATACTCTGTATGCCCAAGCTCCACTGCCTGCTTAAAAATTTCCTTTGTGAAATCATACCAGCTGATATATCCGCCCTCGTTTGTAGCATGATAGTAACCGTATTTATCAGTCTCTATCATATCTACGAGCAGTCTTGAAAGGTCGAGTGTGTATGTCGGTGTACCAATCTGGTCACTTACTACTGTGAGCCTGTCATGTGTCTTGCCGACATTTAGCATTGTCTTGATGAAGTTCTTGCCGTTCACTCCAAATACCCATGCTATACGCACGATAAAGTACTTCTCAAGAGTATTTGCCACTGCAAGCTCTCCATCGAGCTTTGTCTGTCCGTATACGTTGAGCGGTGCATAGTCCTTGCAGTCAGGCTGCCATGGTGTGGTGCCCTGTCCGTCAAATACATAGTCTGTGCTGATATATACCATCTTGGCATCTATCTTCTTGCAGGCATCTGCTATATTCTGAGTGCCGTCTGCGTTGATTGCATGCACCTTTGCTTTTTTATCATCATCCTCAGCCAGATCTACTGCTGTCCATGCTGCACAGTGTACTACCACATCAGGCTTAAGCTCTGTGATTGTTTTTTCCACTGCATCACGGTCTGTGATGTCGAGTGAGACATATGGCATCTTTGTAACTGCTGTGCCATCATCTGCTCCGCTGTACTGTGGTGCTATATCTGTTCCGATTCCTTCGTAACCGCGTGCTGCAAGGTCGTTCATTACGTCGTGTCCGAGCTGACCTGCAACTCCTGTAACAAATATTTTCATTTGGGGTCTCCTTTTTACTGTTATTCGTAAACACGCATTTCGATTCTTCAAGGTTTACGAATAGCAATTATCTATTCGCATACATCTTCTCGTAATAGTTCTGGTACTCTCCACTGATGATTGTCTCCCACCACTCACGGTTGTCAAGGTACCATTTGATTGTCTTCTTGATGCCGTCCTCAAACTTGGTCTCTGGGAGCCATCCGAGCTCGTTGTGAATCTTTGTAGGGTCGATTGCGTAACGCATATCATGGCCCTTACGGTCTCCTACGAATGTGATAAGACTCTCCGGCTTATTGAGCTCCTTGCAGATAATCTTTACGATTTCAAGGTTTGTCTTCTCATTGTGTCCACCTACGTTGTAAACCTCTCCTACACGTCCGTTGTGGATGATAAGGTCGATTGCCTTGCAGTGATCCTCTACATAGAGCCAGTCACGCACGTTCTCGCCTGTTCCGTATACCGGGAGTGGCTTATCATTAAGTGCATTCGCTATCATAAGAGGGATAAGCTTCTCCGGGAAATGGTATGGTCCGTAGTTGTTTGAGCAACGGCTGATTGTTACAGGAAGTCCATATGTGCGGTGGTAAGCAAGCACGAGTAAGTCTGCTGCTGCCTTTGATGATGAATATGGGCTTGATGTATGGATTGGTGTATCCTCATGGAAGAAAAGGTCAGGGCGGTCAAGTGGCAGATCTCCATATACCTCATCTGTTGATACCTGATGATATCTTTTAATACCATACTTGCGGCATGCGTCCATAAGCACTGATGTTCCGATAATATTTGTATCAAGGAATACCTGTGGATTCTCGATTGAACGGTCAACGTGTGACTCTGCTGCGAAGTTTACAACCATATCAGGATGCTCTTCCTCAAATAATTTGTATACGGCGTCACGGTCTGTGATGCTCTCCTTTACGAAACGGAAGTTTGGATTGTCCATTACAGGCTCAAGTGTTGAGAGATTTCCTGCATATGTGAGACAGTCTAAGCATACGATACGGTAATCCGGATATTTGTTAAGCATGTGAAATACGAAGTTGCTTCCGATAAATCCTGCTCCACCTGTTACGATAATTGTCATTTTGATTTCCTCCTGATTCCCGCTTTTTGCAAGCGAGATTTAAATTATTTCTATTAACTTAATCTACCAGCTAACTAACGTAATGTCGATTTTACTATAATTAGTACAGTTGCTCGCGGTATTTTCCATCAAGTACATCCTTTAAGTACTGTCCGTACTGGTTCTTCTTTACGAGCTCATATGTCTTTAATACTTCATCCTTTGTAATCCAGCCGTTTAAGTAGGCGATTTCCTCAAGACATGCTATCTTGCGGTGCTGATGTGTCTCGACTGTCTTGACAAAGTTTGTGGCATCTACAAGACTCTCATGTGTTCCTGTGTCAAGCCATGTGAAGCCCTGTCCTAAAAGCTCTACATTGAGTGCCTTTTTCTCGAGATAGATTCTGTTAAGGTCTGTTATCTCAAGCTCTCCTCTGGCTGATGGCTTAAGGTTCTTTGCGTACTCTACTACATTGTTGTCGTAGAAATAAAGACCTGTGACACAGTAATTGCTCTTTGGATGCTCCGGCTTTTCCTCGATTGAAATAGCCTTTCCCTCTTTATCGAACTCTACGATACCGAATCTCTCAGGGTCATCTACATAGTAGCCGAATACTGTGGCGCCCTTACCGCTCTCTGCGTTTTCAACTGCGGCCTTGAGTCTCTTATTGAGTCCGTGTCCTGCGAAGATGTTGTCTCCGAGAACCATGGCTACTGTATCATCACCGATAAATTTCTCACCGATAACGAATGCCTGTGCCAGTCCGTCAGGGCTTGGCTGTACCTCGTAGGTGAGGTTGACACCAAACTGATGTCCGTCTCCTAAGAGCTCCTTGAATCTTGGTGTATCCTGTGGTGTTGAAATGATCAGGATATCTCTGATGCCTGCATTCATAAGCACTGACATAGGATAGTAGATCATTGGCTTGTCATAAATTGGAAGTAACTGCTTTGATGTTACCATTGTGAGTGGGTAAAGACGTGTGCCTGAACCTCCCGCTAATATAATACCTTTCATGTTGTTCTCCTTCAAACTGAAACTACGTGCTGCATTTGATGCTTTCGGTCTGTAGAATACACTGACCTGATTCATCATTTACCTGCATTATAAAAGGTGCCCCAAGGGCACCTTCAAGTACTTTTTTATATTTTTAGCATTTTTCACAAAATATATGCTTATAATATCCTGTTTTTGAATCATTTTCGTGCAATAAATACACCTGCATCCTTTGTGATATGGAACCCTCCCTCTGTCTTCTTTCTGACAAATGCTGCAAATTCCTTATAGCGGTCCACAATATACCTGTTCTGGTTGCCGTGGCACGAAAGCACATACTCTATCACAGGCTCTGCTTTTTCTACCACAAGCTCATCCTCGTATCCATGCCAGCTTACCTCACCAAAGTATTTTCCAAGTATTGCCTCACCATTTTCTTTACCAAATTGCTCATACAGCCTTTCCGCTGACAGCTCTATACGGTCATCAAACTGCTGCACCAGGTCGTTTATTTCCTTCATATGCCGTGAGCTGTATGTACTGCACACAAACACGCCACCGGGCTTTAGCACCCTTAGAATTTCACTGCACACGGCATCCAGATTGTCACAATAGAACAGTACATGGTCTGCTATCACGCAGTCATACGATGCATCCGGCTTATACAGCCTGTGGGCATCCATCACCTCATATGTGAAGCGCTTGTCATCTGCGCCTACATTTCTCGTCGCATCCCTTACCATGCCATACGATATATCAGTCAGGGTTATCTGCATATCTGCCGGTATCCTGTCTATGTTCTGTGTCCAGAGAGAGGCATCACCACAGCCCACCTCAAGCACCTTTTCCCCCTCAAAAAAGCTGCACTCATCAAATACCCAGCTAAACCAGCTCACCGGATTCATCGAGAAATCCCTGTGCAGATTGATTCTGGCTGATATATTTGAAGCATCCCTGTACTGCTGCTTTAGCTTTTGCTCCATCTCGTTTATATTAACCAGCTCCAGCATATGACTCCAGTCCACGCTTTGCCCCTCGTCTATTACCTCTGAAGCCTCCTGCAATGCCGATTTCATAAGCTTCATCTGCTCTATCCTCTCCTCCACGAGACCAAGCTGCATGTGAAGCGACTCAGACATGACATTGCTGTCCGTGTTTCTGAGTGTCATCTCCTTGATATCATCCAGGGAAAAGCCCAGATATTTGAGGAACAGTATCTGCTGTAGACGCGCAAAGTCGTCATCATTATAGAATCTGGCTCCGTTTTCGTTTACGTAGGATGGTTTTAAAATATTGTGCTCGTCATAGTACCTGACGGTCTTTTTTGTAATATGCGCTTTTTTTGCAAATTCTCCTGAGGAGTAGTAGCCGGGTAGTTTCATCGTTGCGTTGCCTTTCCTCTTATTTTCTTACTTTTGAACTTCCTATATCTAAGTATATCATAATTTTCTAACATAAGATTTATTAATATTTACTTATTTTCATTGTTTCTGCTTGTTTTTCCGGAAAATGTACTTATAATTATAATATCACTATGCAACAAGGAGAAAACAATGAAATACGATTATATAGTAGTAGGTTCCGGTCTCTACGGAGCCATCTTCGCCCATGAGGCAAAGGCCAAGGGCAAATCAGTGCTTGTTGTGGACAAGCGTCCTAACATAGCAGGAAATGTTTACACCGAAAAGCAGGAGGGCATCAACGTACACATGTACGGAGCCCACATATTCCACACCAATGATAAGAGGGTCTGGAACTACATCACACAGTTTGCTGAGTTCAACCGCTTCACAAACAGCCCTGTAGCCAACTACAAGGGTGAGCTTTACTCAATGCCTTTCAATATGTACACCTTCAACAAGATGTGGGGTGTGGTGACACCGGAGGAGGCTGCTGCAAAGATTGAGGAGCAGAAAAAGGAAATCACCGGTGAGCCTAAAAATCTCGAGGAGCAGGCTATCTCACTCGTTGGCCGTGATATCTATGAGAAGCTCGTGAAGGGCTACACTGAGAAACAGTGGGGCCGTGATTGTAAGGAACTTCCGGCTTTCATCATCAAGCGACTTCCTGTTAGACTTACCTTTGACAACAATTACTTCAACGCTCTTTATCAGGGTATTCCAATCGGTGGATACACAAAGATGGTTGAAAATCTGCTCGACGGCATTGAGGTCAGATTAAATACTGACTACCTTGAGCACAAGGCTGAGCTTGATGCTCTTGCTGACAAGGTTGTATACACAGGTCCGATTGACGCATACTTTGGCTTTAAGCTAGGTACTTTGGAATACCGCTCAGTGCGCTTTGAGAATGAAACCCTTGATATTCCTAACTTTCAGGGTAATGCTGCTGTCAACTATACTGACCGCGAGACTCCATGGACACGTATCATCGAGCACAAGTGGTTCGAGTTCGGCAAGGACGAGGATGGCAATGATCTGCCAAAGACTATCATCAGCCGCGAGTACTCTTCTGAGTGGAAGGCAGGCGATGAGCCTTACTACCCTGTAAACGATGAGAAAAACGGACAGCTCTATGCCAAGTATAAGGAGCTTGCCGATAAGGAGACCGGTGTTATATTCGGTGGTCGTCTCGGCGAGTACAAGTACTATGATATGGATACTACCATTGCTTCTGTACTTGATATGTGTGAGAAGGAGCTTGGCTAATAATTTAGCTTCCCACAAAAGGCTTTGTTTATGTCATATTCAAAAGCGCCATGGCAATTTACCATGGCGCTTTTATTTACAATTTTTTTCCGGCCAGATTTATCTCAGCCGCAGGAATATGCTCCCTCAGGCACTCATATCCATACTCCTTCGAATATGCATATATAGCCGGAAGCTGTCTTGACAGAAAGAGCGCCGGTGCTTCTGTCACCGAGTATGCGCCACAGTGCCCGAACTCAAGAACATCACCAAGCTCAAGCTTCTTAAGCTTCACCTCGCGTACCAGCACATCTGCCACTGTACAGAGGCTTCCGCATAATGTATAGTCCGTGTCCGGCAATTGTGTTAATTCAACACCGGTTTTTTCATCATTTTCTGATACTTCACAACCATTGAATGTGTTTCCTATCGGACCTGCTGTTCCTTTTATTTCTCCCAATTTTTCACCAAAATATATTTCGTCAGCTCTATATATACTAATCGGCGGCACCTGCATAGCCATTCTCTGTCCAAAGTAATTCAGATGGTGGATTCCTCCATCCAGAATCGCATAATTGGCATCGCCTGTCGATTTAAGATCCTTTACCTGTGTGTAGTATTTACCGCATGAAGCTGCGAGGAAGCGTCCCATCTCAATGCTAAGGGGATATTCCACAGCAAATTCTCTAAGCACCTCTGCTACCTCATTAAGTGCTTGTTTTTCCTTTTCCTGCCAGTCATCCTCGAAATACTCCACACAAAGTCCCGGGCCATACTCTACAAGCTGTGGCTCAAAGCTGTATTTGTCCTTTAACATGGTAAGTGCAGACTTTATTTTTTCCAAGTCCTTATTTATTTTGCGAAGACTCTTCTGTGTGCCGGAATAGTAGTGGATGCCCATTACCGCAATGCCCTTAAACTCATCCGGATGCGAAATGATATATTCAATATCATCAAGCGACATGCCAAACTGGTTGCCACTTGTCAGGCGAAGTATGACATGTGCTTTCGTTTCGGCAAACTCGGCTTCATGCGCACCTTCCTGTATACATTCAAGCATCACTTCTGATATCAGCGCCGCATGTCTTATGCTTTCACAGGTCAGTATACCGGCGCCATATGAAACTGCTCGCTCTATATCGCATTTTTCCTTCATCACACCTGAATAGATGATGCTCTCCGGCTTCACGCCAAGTGCTATACATATCTCAAGCTCTCCCGGGCTGCACACCTCCACATGGTCTAAGCCCTCCGGCAGCCTGTGAAGCAGAAATGGGTTTGCCTTTATCGAAAAGCAAAGCGGTATCCTACGTCCTCCTTTACAATCAAGAGCAGCCCTTATCATGGCTGCTCTTTTTGCAAACTCGTCCGTATCAAATACATAGTACGGTGTCTGTCTCATATGCTTTATTCCTCCACAAGCTCTTTCACAAGCTTCTCGATTGCATCTACTGAGTTGAAATTCTCAGGAACCAGATCCTTTGGTCTGATTGTGATATCAAACTCATCAGTCAGCTCCGATACGAGTGAAACTATATCAAATGACTCAAGAATTTTGTCATCGATGAGCTTTGTCTCCTTCTCAAAATCCACATCCGGTCTTAATTCCTCTAAAATCTCTAAAATTGTGTCTCTCATTTTACATTTCCTCCAGTTTTTTCATATCATATTTTCCGTTTGGAAGCTTAGGAAGCTGCTCCAATTTCTTGATTTTCCTTGGCACCATAAAGCCCGGGAGCTCGTCCCTCAGTGCCAGCGCAAGGCTTCTCCTGTCACAGTCTCCTGTGTAGAAAAGTATCAGCACCTCTTTTGCTTTATTATATATAACGCAGCTTTCTGCTACTCCCTCGACCACATTGGCGGTACGCTCCACCTCGTCAAGCTCCACACGGTGTCCCATGTGCTTTATCTGGCGGTCCATACGTCCACAGAAATGAAGTATGCCGTCCTCATCGCGCCTTCCGTAATCCCCTGTGCGGTACATCCGCTCAGGATAAGCCCTATTGAGTGGATTAAGTGTAAATGCCGCAGCTGTCCTCTCCGGATCATTATAATAACCCAGCGCCAGGATTGGTCCACATACGCATATCTCGCCCTGTTCTCCGACAGCCGGCTCATTTCCATGCTCATCTATCAGGAAAACCCTGTAATTGTCATAGGCTTTTCCTATAGGAAGCACCTCGTCATCTTCCACTGTATGATCCACGCTATAGTATGTGCATGATGCTGTGGCCTCTGTCGGCCCATACTGGTTCACAAAATGCGCTTCCGGCAGATTTTCCTGCCATTTTTGAAGCACCCTGCACGGCATCACTGAGCCTGAGAAGCAGATTTTTCTAAGACTCTTAAGCCCTACTTCCTCAAATGCTCCAAGCGATGTGAGGATGGTAAATGCCGAAACACTCCAGCCGACACTGCTGACCTTCTTATCATTCATGTAATCAAACAGGGCATTTGGCTCCATAAAATACTCTTTTGGAATAATGGCTGTGCTGCAGCCGGTCTTTAGCGGCAGATAAATGTCCCTGATTGCCGCAATATAGTCAAGCGGGGACTGATTGCCCAGCACATCACTTTCCTCTATATGCATTACATCACAATATGCATTGATGTATGTCATAAGTGACAGATGCGATGTCATGACTCCCTTTGGATTGCCGGTGGAGCCTGACGTGTAGATAATGTACAGCGGGTCTGTCATGGACATATGCCTGCGGACTGTTGCGAGCTTCTCCAGTGAGCTGTCATCTGTTTTTCCTGCACAGCTTGCGACAACACCACCATCTGTATCGTTCTCACTATCCGTCACAGCGTCTCCTGCTGATTCACTGATTTTACAATTACTATCAGCGCACGCCACCTGCTCGAAGCGCGATATATCCTCAGCAATAAATATCTGCGGTCTATCGAAGCCCTCTGCCTTTGCCAGCTCATCCACTATGCTCTCCACATGCTCAAGACTTTCCATGTCAGCCACAATAGCCCTTGGACACAGATTTTCAAGAATTTTCTCAATTCTCTTGTCAGGAAGCGATGCATCAATCGGTGCATACGGTCTGCCTGCATATACCACACCCAGGAAGTATGCCGGTGTCACCATTTTCCTTCCGGCAAATACTGCAACAGGGGTTCTGTCCACTCCAAGCTGTTCTACCAGATATGCTCCTGTATTTCTTGCTATATCATACACCTGCGCAAACGTAATGCTGCATTCAGTATCCGAAAATGCAGGCTTGTCAGGGTATTTTTCTACTGTGGCCTCAAGCCACTCCAGTACGTTTTTCATCTTAGTCCTCTTTCATGCATTAATAAACGTTGCCGAAAAAAATTATAGCACATAACATCCGAAAAAAATGTCATGTGCTATCGAATTAAGAATTCTTAAGAAAGCCTTAATTTTTTTCTGTAGATTTTTCTATATTTGATTCTCCTATTAAATATATCGGTCTGTCCTTTGCCTCGAGATATAGCTTCGACAGATAAAGTCCCAAAATGCCTATGCTAAGAAGCTGTATACCACCGATAAAAAGAATGATTACCACCGTTGATGCCCAGCCTGCTACCGGATCACCAAACACAAGTCTTCTTATTATGATAAAAAGCATAGTTGCTATCGCAACAATAAAGCTGAACACTCCGGCTATTGAAGCCATGTATAGCGGAGCATTTGAAAATGCTACTATTCCGTCAAGACTATACAAAAAGAGCTGCCAGAATGACCACTTTGTCTCACCTGCCACCCTGTTTACATTCTCAAACTCAAGCCACTTCACCTTAAAGCCTACCCATCCAAACAATCCCTTTGAAAACCGGTTGTATTCCTTAAGCGACAGCAGTGCATCCACATATTTCCTGTTCATCAGCCTGTAGTCACGTGCCCCATCAACCATATTTGCCTTTGAAATCTTACTCATCAGCCTATAGAACTTTCTGGCAAAAAAAGATCTAATCGCTGGTTCACCCTTGCGTGTCACTCGCCTTGTACCGACAGCATCATAACCTTCTTCCATAAGAGCCTTGTACATCTCAGGCAGCATATCCGGCGGATCCTGAAGGTCTGCATCCATTATTGCCACATATTCACCCACCGCATGCTGCAAGCCTGCATACATGGCTGCCTCCTTGCCAAAATTACGTGAAAAGGATATGTATTTCACACCGGAATCATTTACGGCAAGCTCCTTTGCGACATCGAGTGTCCCGTCCATAGAGCCGTCATCCACTATAATCAGTTCATAGGACAATCCCGCTGTCTCACTCTCTTGACTCATCTGATCAAACACCTGAGTTATTTTATTATAAAAAAGAGGCAGAGCCTCTTTCTCGTTAAAGCATGGTACCACAATGCTTATCTTATTTTTTTCCATATAAGCCACCCTGCATATAATATCAAATAAATAAAAAATCCGATTGCTGCTCCTGCCGTATTTGTCACAAAATCATCAAGCTGACAATATCCCCTGCCGGTAACCAGCTGCGTGTACTCAATTGCTGCGCTTATAAAAGCACCAACAGGTATTGTAAACCATTTCATCCAATTTTTAAAAACCAGTGGAAACAAAAGCCCAAATGGTATAAACAATACTATATTTTCTATAAAATAAGCGTGCATCTGAAGTGTCATGCCCCATGTGCTCCACAGCACCATATCGGCGATGCCTGTTCTGCTTCCCGGCTCCCTTGAATAATACACTATCATTATAAGCGTATACATATAGGCCACAAAGGTGCCGCAGAACAGCATATGCCAGATTTTGCCCACTATCTTTTTTCTTCTCTCATCTGCCTGTGATACCTCTCTCATTGTGAAAAGATATCGCAGCAGACACACAAAAATATACATCGCAATGCAGATTAAAGCCAAATATACCGCTGACGGAAGATATTTGAACTTTTCCTGTATGTCTCTTATTATATAATCCTTTAAACTCAATGTCCTTTTTTATGCTCCTTGTAGGCACGAATGAACTCAAGCTGTCGCTCATCGTCCTTTTTCTGTTCGTCATCAGACATATGACTCTCTTTAATAATTATACACAATATTATGCCAATTACAATAATACCGGCACATAATATAAAAATAATTAAGATTTCAGGCATAGACTATTTCCTCCGGCAGAATTTAATTACTATTCTCTCTACAGATTAAATTATATCCACTTAATTTATCTTAATTCACTCATTTATGAACCCTGATAGCAACAAAAGCTGCATGATATTCTCACACAGCTTTTGTATCTTACGTGTATTATCTTTGGCATTAACCTTTATTTTAATTTTGCGACGACCATATCCACATATTTCTGGCAGATTTCCTCGCTCTCTGCCTCAACCATGACACGGATAACAGGCTCTGTACCCGACTCACGCACAAGTATACGTCCTGTATCGCCAAGCTCTGCAGTAACCTGGTCAACAACCGCCTGAACCTCAGGATTGGCAAGTGCCTCAGCCTTGTCAGCTACGCGCACATTCTGAAGCACCTGTGGGTAGATACTAAGTCCCTCACAGAGCTGGCTCATTTTCTGTTTCCTAGCCATCATGACCTCCATCATCTTAAGGCTGGTAAGGATACCATCACCTGTTGAAGCATACTTAGAGAAGATGATATGTCCTGACTGCTCTCCACCGATGCGGCAGCCGTTCTGCTGCATGTACTCATATACATATTTATCACCTACTGCAGTCTTTGCGTAGCCGATTCCAAGCTCATCAAGGGCCTTATAGAGTCCAAAGTTTGACATAACTGTTGTGACAACAGTATTGTTATCGAGCTTTCCTCTCTCTTTCATGTACTTTCCATAGATGTAGAGGATATGGTCTCCAGTGATTACATTGCCCAGTTCATCTACACAGAGACATCTGTCTGCATCTCCATCGTATGCGAAGCCTACATCAAGACCATTGTCCACCACGTATTTCTGTAAGCCCTCGATATGTGTAGAGCCTGCATTGTTGTTGATATTGAGACCGTTTGGCTCATTGTTGATGACATAGCACTTTGCTCCGAGTGCCTCAAAAATAGACTTTGCCATGTTCCATGAGCTTCCGTTGGCACAGTCAAGACCTACCTTCATGCCCTTGAATGAGTAGACACCAAGCGATATAAGGTATCCCATGTAACGGTTACGGCCTGCTACATAGTCAACTGTGCATCCGATTGCATCCTTATGTGCATAAGGCAGTTCCTTCCACTCCTGACCAAACAGGCGGAGTTTACCATCTATATAGTCCTCGACAAGGAGAATTGTCTCCTCATCCATCTTCTCTCCATTGCTGTTGATAAGCTTGATTCCATTGTCATAGTATGGATTATGGCTTGCCGAAATCATGATACCACAGTCAAAATCATCGGTTCTTGCTACATATGCCACTGATGGAGTTGTGGTAACGTGTAATAGATATGCATCTGCTCCCGATGCTGTAAGTCCTGATACAAGGGAATACTCAAACATGTAGCTTGAACGTCTTGTATCCTTTCCTATTACTATCTTCGCCGGCTCGTCGAGCTGCTTCTGCTTCTTAAGCTCTCCATAATACCAGCCTAAAAATCTACCAATCTGATATGCATGCTCTGCTGTTAAATTGACATTAGCCTCTCCACGGAAGCCGTCTGTTCCAAAGTATTTTCCCATTATTGTCCCCTTGTGAAATAAATTTTTCTTATATTATACACTTAACAAATATGTTTGTGTAGTAAAACAGTATTATTTGTTAAATTATTCGACTTCATAAAATCAATTGTTTATTAATGTGATAAAATTGACATATTATGTAAAACAAAGCTACATAGATATCTTATGACACTCCATATAATATCTCTTCTCATTCGCTTCTCCGATTGAGAATGTCTTTCTGGGAAGCACCCCGCCCGCATTGATTGCAGGGAACAATGTGCTCTTGTCTATCGACTGAAGAAAAATTCCACATCCCTTAGTCTCCTTAACCAGTCCGTGAAGTGCCTCATCACCATGGATATAGTCTATTTCCACATTGTCATGTGTCTCAAGATACTTATCTAAAACACCCTGGAGTATCTCAACCGGGAGGCGGTCACCTCTATTTGTGATATTAATTCCAAAATTCCTTATTGGTGCTGTGCAGCTTCCAGCGCTATTTTCTGAAACCACTTCATTGCCATTTGCCGGTTTTGCACTGTCACAGCTTCCTGATTCAACATACTCAAATACTATCTCATCACCCTCAGCGCTCTCAAGTCCTTGTTTTGTGATTTCAGCTTCGAAAAACGACAGCATATCCTTTACATCAACATTTGTAAGCAGTCTGTGAATAGGCTTAAACTCAAGCGCCTCACTGTGCAGATTACAGATTTCCACAAGAGCATGCCTTGCAGGATGAGTTTTCAACTGCTCCTCTGTGAATTTTCCGGATTTTTTGATATTTTCCCAGCATGTCTTCGCTGTTGCAAGGGAATGGTTTCCATCACCTACTGCAAACAAAAAGCCTCCACAGCTATTCTGTTTTGCTGCGAATGCCTCTGTCACCTGCTTTGCTGCCTCACCCTCAACAGCATAGCCGCGGATATGTCCGCCTCCCTGCATAAGCTCTGTATCGTAAAGCTTACGAAGAGTGTCCCTGATGGCATACACATATTCGATTATTCCATGCTTTACAGCTGCTATATTTACTGCATCTTCCTGTGTAGCACCCTGGCATCCATCAATCTTTTGTCTGTCTATAGGATCATCAACAAGCAGCATAACATGTGGCAGCTCAATAGCTGCATTCTCTCTTATTTTCACTCTCGGAGGTATACGTGAGATTACTGTTCCCTCTGTTGCTCTGATGAGAGTCTTCTTTTTCGGGTCGAAATCATAGTCATCCAGATCAATAAGTCCTACTATTCCAAGACGCACCCCTGACTCCGTAGTACGCTCAACAAGCACATAGCCATCTGCCACCACTTGCTTTAAGGTTCCATCTGTGAGATATGTCTCCATAGTGGTATTAATATATTTGATTCTCTCATCATCCGTCATTGAAGCATATTTTGTTTTCCTGCCGGTTTCTTTGTCATTTTTGACACCATCCCCTGATGAATTGCAATCATTCTCCTGATTCGTAATTGTTCCCAGATAAATTTCAGGAAACACCACATTAAGCGTTGACGGTGCATCAGCCACATACTTTTCCACAGCATCCCAATAATCTGCCTGGCTTGTAAACTGGTCACAGGCAATAACTGACCATTTTTTCATATCTATACAATCGTTTGGCAAAAGAATATTTGCCGGATTGAAACAATTTGACATATCAACAATTCTCCTTTAAATATACAAAATATATAACAGAAATCCGCTATACTCTATAGTATAACGGATTTACTTTTATTTGCATATATTAAATTCCTTTTGTTGTTAGAATTCTTCCAACTGCATCATCTAATTTTTCTGCCGGTATCTCGCCACTGTTAACTGCAGACAACACTGCATTATAACTGCTCTCAAAGCCTGTTGAAACATAAAGCATGCTCATTCCTGCCTTAACAGCTGCCACAGCCGCCTCATCCTGTGTACATACCTTATTAAGAGATGCGTCTGATAAATCATCTGTAATCAAAAGACCATTAAAGCCCATGGTAGTTCTCATATAGTTTACGGCACCTGCTGATGTAGAGCATGGCGTGGTTTCCTCTCCTGTCACACTCTGGCAAATCACATTTCCCATCATGACTGCCGGAACACCTGCTTCAATTGCCTTCTGATATGGCACAAAATCAGATGCCTCAAGATCCTCCAGCTTATCTGTCATCCAGAGCATTCCTGTTGCTGAATCTGTAGTAGCCTTTCCTTTTCCGGGAAAGCTCTTTGCTACAGAATTGATTCCTGCACCATTATAGCTGCTTACCTGTGCTGCAACACAGTCACCTACAGTCGCTGACTCGCTGCCAAATGCATATGTATCGTTATCTGCATTATCACCATATGCTATATCTGCTGTCGGCCCAAAATTCATATTAAGGCCATTGGTAGCCATATATGAACCTATCTTTCCTGCACTGCTGCCCGCTGCGTCAGCATCTCCAAGCTGTGATGGTGCCTGCTGTGCCTCATATCCATTAGCTGAAGCAAGAGGAAGTCTTTCTCCACCTTCTTCATCAATTGCAAGAAACAGATTCACGCCCAGTCGCTCCTGCGAAAATGACTGCAGACTGCTCATCATCTTTGTAACTGCAGCCTCACCTGAGAAATTCTCCTGTCTGAAAACAAAACCACCAAGAGGATATGTACCAATAGCTGCCTTTGTCTTGTTACCGGCCTGAGTGAACTGTGATACACCTGTAATCTCCTCAGGTCTCGTAATGAATAGCTGGGCTACCTTTTCCTCTGTTGTCATAGAAGACAGCTTTGTCTTGACAGAATCTGACGGAGTAAATGCCGGTGCTGCCTGCTGTCCATCAGCTTGTACCTGCTGAGTTCCATCCGTCTCCTGAGTAGGATTCTGTGTCTCCTGCTGGCTTTCTGTTATTTTCTTATTCGCATTATTCCCCGGCATCACAAAATGCACTGCTCCAAATACCAGCACAACTATCAGTGCAATTACTTCTATTGTGATGAGGTACTTATCTCCATTTTGTCTGAAGTTCATATTTAATCCCCAAAATTTGTATTTGTTAAATCGTTATTAGGTCCGCTTACTTTTCCTGATAATGCACTGCTGTATTCGTTTACAGTTGCACTAGGAGTATAGCCTGTCTCACCTTCAAGGAACTGATGCACTCCTGTAGCCATGTCTGCAAGTGTAGTAGGCACCTCAACCCATGCACCATCAACCTTTCCACCATAGAACACCTGTGGATATGCTGTAGAATCCTCTACTGTATAGTCTGCAAGATTTTTAAATACTGAAAGAATCTCATCAGTATTATAGTTAGTATTGACATGTCCAATCAGATCTGATACCATCTTAATCTTTGCCGCTGTATTCATCTGCTTAGCTGATTCAAAAACCTTGAACAGCACTGTTCTCTGTCTTTCAGCACGCTTATAGTCTCCTCCTGCTGTATAACGTATTCTGGAATACGCAACTGCCTGAGTTCCATCAAGAGTATATGTGCCGGCTGAATCAATATGGGATGAGCTTGTTCCACGAACCTTATTGACCTCATCAATATATCCGTTTATCACCTTTGCCTCAGATGCATCAATATCCTGTACAATGCCTCCTACCTCATCTATTATTTCACCGACCGTATTGAAATTGACTGTAACATAATTCTTTATGTCTAAGTCCAGATTTTTGTTAAGTGTATCCACTGCAAGCTCCGGTCCGCCAAACGCATGTGCATGTGTCACCTTCTGGTATCCATGACCATCAATATTCATCATACAGTCTCTGAAAATAGATACCATACGGATTTTCTTAGCATCATGATCAACCCTGACTACCATAATGGAATCGGAACGTGTTCCTTTATCAAGCTGATCTGAGCGGCTGTCAACACCAAATAACGCAAATTCCTCTATACCTGATTTGTCTGTAGTGCTGTCATCCTCAGCCTGAGTATCAGCTTTTGTCTTAACTGCCTCTGTACCCGGCTTTATGCCTTTAGCTTCTTTATTCTTAACATTACTGCTGTTAATCTTTACAAGTATTATCGCTATAATAGCAATAAGTACAATCATTACTGCCGTAATAATTATATTTTTCTTTTTTTTCATCTGCACTATTCTCCGTCATTCATATGTGTCTGTGCCTGTTACTTTTCGTCCTCATCTCTGCCATAATAATTGCCATAGTAATTACCATAATAGTTTCCATAGTAATGACCATACTTAGACTCCTCAAACCTGCACTTATTGAGCACAGCTCCAAGAATCTTTACTCCCGAGTCCTCAAGTGTACGCTTTGTATTAATGATTGCACGGCTGCTTGTAACATTCTGGGCAGCAACTATTACTGCTCCGTCTACATTCTTTCCAACTACGGCCGCATCAATCGCAGCTCCTGTAGGAGGAGTATCGACAAGCACATAGTCAAAGTTCTTCTCTCCAAACTCGATAAGCTCTTTAAACTCCTCTGTCTCAAGAAGCTCTGTAGGATTTGGTACCTCATGTCCTGCAAAGAGAATAAACACTCCTTTGATGTTTGTCGCATATACTACTTTGTCCAAAGATACCTGACCTGAGAGATAATGTGAGAGTCCGTATATCTTTCCACCGCTCTCCACTTTCGCTCTGAGTCGTCCTACAAGGACTGACTTACGCATATCGGTATCTACTACAAGGACTGACTTCTTAGAGTCCGCCATCGAACGAGCCAGATCCATAACTACGGTTGTCTTTCCTTCATTTGGCACGCTGCTGGTAAAGAGGATGGACTTCACGCCCTTTCCACTGAAACTGATGCTTGTTTTAAGAGCTCGAAGAGACTCCTTCATTGTATAGCTCTGGTCTTTTATCTGATTAATAACTATTGTTTCCATTAAACTGCCCTCTTCTTACTCTTGCTATCGTCTGATTTAGATGATTGAGTTTTCTTCTTTTTTCTTCTCTTTGTCTTGGCTCCATCATACTCTGTCTCATCAACAGGAAGTGATGCAAGCACCTTGAGGCCTGTTCTGGTCTCCATATCATCTGCATTGGAAATTGTATCGTCAAGCATGTATCCAAGTACAACTATGCCGGTAGCAAGAAACAGTCCGAGTACAGCTCCTATAACTGTATTCTTAAGGATATTATTATTCACCGGTGTCTTTGAAGCATATGCTGTCTGGATAATCTTTGGCTGTGACTGATCCATATTGTCAGCGATATACTGTGATGAAACCTTTGCAATCTCATCTGCCACTGTCTTTGAAGCTTCCAAATCAGTGTCTGTAACTACAATCTTGAGCACACGTGTATCTGTCGGATTCTCTATTGAAACCCTCTTGCTAAGCTGCTCATATGTCTCGTCCATATCCAGATTGTCAATTACCTGTGATAAAACTGTCCTGCCTGTGATAACGTACTCATAGTCGTTTGTCAAACTCGAGCCTACCTGAATATCAGCAAGACTGGTGATAGATGTTGACTTGGTCAGTACATACATCTCTGCAGATGCCTCATACTCCGGTACAAAAGTAATCTTGGAGTATAATCCAAATACTGCTGCAAGAAGCACCATTGATGCCACAAGTGCCTTCCAGTGCTTCACTAATTCGTGAAACAGCGCTACTAAATCGATTTCAATTTCCTGATCTCTTATTGGTTCGTTGTTTTCCATTTTCCTACCCTTTACAAATTGTAACATTATTTTTCGGTTTAATCCTATGTTATATTACTACACTTCATTTCTTTTGTCTATTTTTAGAAGTCACAAAAAAAATATTAAGAATATGTCATATTTTGTAAATAATTATGCAATATAATAGAAAAGTGCCGTTTCCGGCACTTTTCTTTGTTGTATTTTCATTTGCTATATTTTATTTGTTCCTGTTCTATTGTTGCTGTTCTAGTTCTGCTGTGGCTGTTCTGATGGTTCAGTCGGTGCCACCGGCTGTGGTTGTGGTTTTGAATTTACTGTAACGGTTATTGAACTGCTTGCGCTATTCCAGCCTGCCATTTCACCTGCTATAGCTGTAATCTGTACGCTACCAGCCCTGTAAATGGTCACATTTCCGGCGCCATCTACTGACGCAATCGAAGGATCACTTGACTGGTAAGAAAGCGCTGCTCCGTTTGAAGCACTTGCTCCGAGAGAAAATGGTGCATCTCCCTCTGTTACAGTTTTATTACCGCAACCTATTGTCACAGATGGTGTCTGGTTTGGCTGTGGCTTTGCATTTACAGTGATTGTAATTGTCTTGCTGCCGGCCTTATAGCTTGTAGTAGCCTCAGACTTGACAGTGATTGTTGCAGTTCCGACACCTGCTATCGTCACATTACCGTTCTCATCCACTCTCACTACACCATTATTATCACTTGAGTATGTGAGCTTTGCATTATCCTCTGCTGTCACACCGAGATTGAATGCTCCGTCGCCCTCTGTCACATTATAAGAGTCAGCTCCGCCAAGACTCTGTGCTTTGCCGGCCACCTTGTCAACACCACCATATACAATTACTTTTTCATCTAATGTTACATTCTCATATAGCTTCTTTGCAGCTGAATAAGGCATATTTATGCAGCCATGGCTGCCGCTGTACAGGTAGATATTTCCACCGAAAGTACTTCTCCACGAAGCATCATGGAACCCAATTCCACCATTGAATGGTATAAAGAAATTAACCCATGACTTGTATCCGTCTCCCCTTAAGTATCTATCCTTATCTCTTGAGAAGATAGAATACACTCCGGTAGGTGTTCCATGACCTTTTGAAATACATCCTGTAACACACTGACTTGATACTATAAGCTCTCCATTCTTGTATACATATACCATCTGGTTGGTAAGATCCACTTCACAATAATTGCCACCATATGTAACATATTCACCTGTTTCTTCTTCCTTTGCCTCACTGTAAACTGCTTCCACTGTTGCAGACTTTTTATTGTTTATTGCCTCAGCAATCGCCTCATACAGCTTATTTCCATCTACAGTCTGTCCTGATGATGCTACAGGCACATTTATTATACTTCCGCCTGTTGTCTTAAACTGTCCTGTTTTCTTCTTTGACACATCATGCTTTTTGGCTAGCTCTGTACAATATGTAGCCATATTCTCGCCATCAAGCGAAACTGACATTCCGTCATTGCCCACTATAAGCCACTGGGCTATCTGATCCTTTCCTACAGCCTCTGTAGCAGCTTCACCTGTTGCCGGTGTGAAATTACATGTCACCGTCACATCAAGATATGCATTGGCTTCTTTTAATGCATTCTTTACCTGCTCGCTGTCCGTAGCCTTTTCTCCATCAACATATCCTGTTGTGGATGTAAGCTCCACCTTATCCTCCAGCTCCTTTACAGCACTTGTAAGATTTGTAGCTGCATTGTCATATACCGGTGCATCTCCCGATACACCATCAACCCCCTCAAACTGTCCTGCGTCTGCATTGTATGCTATTGTAGCACGATATGGCACAATTGACCTTATATCAAAGCTCTGCGTATCTGTCGCAGCCGTCTTTTGTTCGCCATCATTTGCACCTGTATCCGTATCACTTTGTGCCGTTGCATCAGACTGTGACTGCGTTTTTGCGGTGATATAAGAGTCTACAAGAGCATTCTCCAGCTCATCAGACTTATCCATTTTAAAAAGCTTTATCTGCTTTTCCGGCTCCTTATCCTTGTTGGCTGCATTTATCAGTTCCTGAAGATCTGCTTTTTCATTATACTTGAGTCCCAAATCCTCAGCTGTCATATCAAATGATGCATCGTCAAGCTTCACTGATATCTTATACTTGCCTACTGCAGTCTTTATGGCTTTCTTTGCCTCGTCAGCAGTCATTCCACCTACATCCACAGATGCAAGCTTGTACTTTTCAGGGAATGTCTTGTATGCTTTCTTTCCACAGCCTGCCATCCCCAATGCCATAAACACACAGGCCAAAACTACCAGGAATTTTATACTTTTCTTCTTCATCTTTGTCCTCTTTATCTTAATCTTAATTTTTATATTATTCTCACAGCACCATATTTTATCACTTTCTTATATATGCCTCAAGTGAGATTTGTCACATATTTTCCGATTATTTAAACATATTATTCATCATTATGATAACAAAAAGCTTCCTAATGACGCACAATATGTAACAGGCGTATAAAATAGTTCTGATAAACCTTATCGCTCATATGCATTTTATTCAACATACAAAATACTTTATAATTCTTATTTACACATTTATACATATCTGTATTCTTTTTTTCGATTTGACTGACAAACAGCTTCATCCTTTTTCTAAGCTGTTTTTTATCAGTGTTTCTAATCAGGCAAAGCTGCAAATAATCGTTGATAAATTTGCTTGTTTTATCAAACCACAGCTGCTTTCCGCCTATACTAAAGTGCTCCGCATCCCGGCCTGCCTCAATCAGCCTCATGATAACCTTCTCATAATGGTCAAGCCTCTTCAGTGAGCTTTCTATCGAAACGCTCTGATTTACGTCACCGACTCTATACTCATAAAGTGCCTTATCATATGCATAGATACTTTTGGCATATGCCATTGGGATTATTGAAAACTCCTGATCCTCGTAAAATACCCCCTCAGAGAGTGTCAGTCCTGTATTTCTATAAAACTGCGTATTATATATCACCCCATGCAGACTCAGCCCCCACCAGAAATCATACAGATGCTCATCCACATATCCTGCATTATATGGTCCACCATTTTTTGTTATATATTTATCGTCGTATGGATACTCATCAGTATTTTCTCTCTGCAGCACATATGATCTATAGCTCATCAGCACTGCATCTGCGAAATTCTCATGTTTATTTTCATTATCTTTAAGATAACAAATAGTTTCTTTCAACACATCAGTGTTTACCCAGTCATCAGCGTCTACTACCTTAAAATAGCTTCCTTTTATTATTTTTACTCCTTCATTAATTGCCGAGCCATGACCACCATTTTCTTTATTCAGTATCCGGTACACGTCAGGATATTTATTTACATATTTTTGTGCAATCTCCACACTATTATCGGTAGAGCCGTCATTCACAACAATAATGTCCAGCATATTTAAAAGAGAGTTATCATCAATAATAAATGATGATAACCCTTTATCCAAAAACTTTGCCGCATTATATGTCGGTATTATTATTGATAGTATCTTTTTATTTTCTGTTTCCATATCCTATCTAATTCCTGTTTCTATATGTTAATTTCCACTTATATCGCTGTCTGTCACCATATTTGACAATGGTAGTCAGTATTATTTTCTGTATAGTCTGTCTGCTCTGCCAACCCTTTTGGCAAGCTCAAGCAGCTTTGCAAATTGATTCTCGTAAAAGCTGTTGCTCACATGCAGCTTATTAAACAGCCGAAATACTTTATATTTACGCTGTACTGCCTCATACATAAGTGCACTTTTTTGAGCAAGCTTCATGTTAAACTGCTCTACTATCGCTCTTCCGGATTGTCTGTCGGTATTTTTTATCAAAGCTATTTGATAATAGCTTGTGATTATGCCCGACGTCTTTCTGATAAAGTGTTCCTTTCCACCCTGTGGCATTTTTGCAAAGCTCTTCTCTGCCTCAAGTACATTAAATATAACCTGCTCCAAATCCGGAAGACGCTTCACCTGACTCGCTGCTGAAACACTTTGATTTACATCTCCAACCCTGTATACATACAACTCTTCCTGAATAAATCTGACAGTTTTTGCATACGAAAACGGAACGGTTGCATACTCCTGGTCTTCGTAAAATACATGCTCTGTGAGCTTATATCCAAGTGCTTTATAGAACCCTGTGTTATATATCACTCCGTGAAATGATAGACCATCATATACATCATCCCACATATTTACTATATCCTTTAAATTGTACTCTCTTGTAAAATCAGGCACACTCACATCTGCCGGTCTGTACTCATCCTTTGATATGTCATAATACCTGAAGCTTTGTATCACCGCATCCGAATCTACATGCTCGAGATATTCAACCAGGTGCTTTAGCGCAAGCGTATCTACCCAGTCATCTGCATCGACCACCTTTAAATACTTTCCTCTCACATGCTCCACGCCTGTGTTGATTGCAGAACCGTGTCCACCATTTGTTTTATTTACTATGACAAAGGTATCCGGATACCAGTCCACAAATTTCTGCGCCACTTCAACACTTTTGTCAGGTGTGCCGTCATTTACGACTATCACCTCAAGCTTATCGAGTATAGCCTTGTCAATATCTATTTCCTCAAAGCGGCCCTCCGTTGCCATTTTACAGTTGTGCTGTGCTGTCTGTGCATCTGTATCCCTGCATACCAGAAATGACGACAGCCCCTTATTCAGAAACTTTTCTGCATTATATGTTGGTATTATGATTGATAATATTTTACTCATTAACTGTTCTATCCGTCCTGATTACTATTATTAAAAAGAGTATTGCATACTCATTAACGCCTATTCATGAAATTAATTACCACGCAGTCTGCTATAGACCCATGCTGCCATCGGAAATATCTTAAAGCCTGTTTTTCTAAGCATCCAGACGCTCTTCCTGTTGCACGCCTGGTACACTCCCGGGTGCTCCTCACGCAGCATCTCGTCAAACTTCTTCATCTGCTCAACGTTCCTTGTATCATTGCCCTTTGCAAGAAAAATCTGGTACTCATCATCGACTGCCTCGGCTATACCGCGCTCAAGGTACTGCTTCTTGTAGGTCTGCAGATTGCCGTGCACGTTGTTGTACTCAAACAGTGCATCAAGCACCTTAAGGTGCTGGTCATGACGCTTGATCATCATCTTTATGTCCACGCTCTGGCCACTCCTTCCAAGTCTGTACTGATACAGCGGCAGTGGTGAAAACGTGATGCTTGTGCAGTATGGTATAGGGTAGAGTATATACTCCTGGTCCTCGTAGAAGCAGTGCTCATCCACACGAATATCATTCTTCTGCAATACATCAGTACGGATGGTCATGGAATGTATAGTGATCAGCGGATCCATGACTGCCTCAGCAAAGCCCCACTCCCTGTTGTAGTGATAAGAGTTGGACACTGCCTTTCTGCGCTTTGTGACCTTCTTTGTCCTATCATCCACCAGGTTGAAGTCATTGGATATGACATCCGAGTGCGTGTGCTTCAAAAGCTGTACAAATTGTGGCAAAAGGCTCTTGTCCAGCCAGTCATCACCATCCACCACCTTGAAATACTTTCCTGTTGCACGCGGTATCGCATAGTTGATGGTAGATCCATGGCCTCCGTTCTCCTTTGAGAGCACCTTGAAGCTGTATGGATATTTCTGCTCGTAGGTATGTGCCAGGCTGGCTGTGGAATCTGTGGAACCATCATCCACTATGAGTATCTCCAGACTTCTGAGCACAGACAAATCTATAAACGAGTCAAGACAGTTCTTTATATACTTTTCAACATTGTAAGCCGGAACGACTATGGTTAAAAGCTTCTCCATATATGTTTCTCCATGTATACCTGTTTCCTTGTGTACTACTCTCCGAGTCCATCCTTGATGTACTGTATAAGGTGTTCAAGTGCCTCACTCTCATCCTCGCCATTGCAGATAAGTTCTATCTCATCGCCTGACTTTATGCATGCTCCAAGCACTGAAAGTACACTCTTTGCATTAGCTACATTTTTCTCGTCATATATAAATGTTACCTTTGATTTAAATTTCATTGCCTCTTTGCAGAGATTGCCGGCCGGACGTAAATGTAATCCGGTAGGATTCTTGATTATTATTTTTTGTGCTACCACTTTTATTACCTCTTTTCGGTTATATATCTATCAATGTGATGAACTGTCAGAGCCGTTATTTCCGGTGTTTCCTGACGATGTGCTGCCCGATGAACCACCTGTGCCGGTGTCGCCTGATGTTGTATCGCCTGTTGTTGAGCCCGAGGCTGTTCCTGTACCATCAGTTCCCGTTGTGCCGCCTCCGTCACCTTCCCTTCCGATAACTATCTGAACCTTTATCTCGCCCCATGTGTACTTGGTCTCATCCAGATTTGGCTTTACCGTCACTGTATGTGTACCTGTACCAAGGCCTGTCACATCAATTTTACCCTTCAGTGTAGTTCCCGAAAGTGTATCTATATCAGACTTGGTGCCGCTTACTATGACACTACTCTTATCTGTTACAAATGTAAGCGTATATCCATCTTCCAGTCCGTCATATGTGATATTGGAGCTGTTCAGCGTCATGGTTGAAGTCGCATTTGTTTCAATCTTTATATCTATACTGAGCTTTGCCTTGGATGAGTTCACTATAAAAACTCCATCCGGCAGATATCCTGTCAGGTCAACAGATGTACTTATATCGTCTGTTGCACCCGATATATCGATTGGGCCCACATCTATAGATGTGATATTGTTCAATGCTTCTGCATTACCTTTGAGCATTACAGACTCCTCTGATAGTTCTACTCCGAGCACGCTCTTTCCTCCTGCCGGTGAGCCTGTCGTAGTACACTTGATAGGCACCTCCTTGGTACTTAGGACATCAACTGTCACTGCTATAGACTGATACTGGCTGTCCACATCAAGCTTTGATATATCTATCTCATCGCCATTATCATCAATCAGAGTGAGATCACCGCGATCAGTTATCTGATTATCTGATATTATGGTATTGTCATCGACCTTTATATTTACATTGGCCGATGCTATAGTTGAAACAATGGACTCAGGACCTCCGATCTTTACTACCTTTGGATTTGCCTGTGGCTTGTTTCCCAGTGCTTTCGCACCTGAGAGACTTCCATCCAATGATACCTTTACCTCAAACTGCTTCTGCATATATTTTTCAACCGAAAGCGGGAGCATATGGTCTCCACCGTTGAAGGTAATCGAATGTCTGTACTTGGTGCATCCAATATCTACCTTTACGCTTGCCTTATTCGTATCATCCTTATCTACTATGATATTTGCAAGGTCGACATTTGCGTAAAAATCAGAATCATCAAGCTCGTTCAGATAGCTTCTCTTGCCTGATACCGAAAAGCTGATGGTCTTTTCCGAATCCTTGATGGTAGGCCATAGCCCCTTGTCAACAACCGAATCACGGCCTGTGACGGTGACTGTTGTGGTAAATGTCTTTGTCTTGACCGGGTCATTGAGATTGTAGACCACAAGCCAGAGTATAAATGCAAATGCTATCGCAAGTATTTTAAAGCCTATATTATTTGTGAAGGTTTTTAGAAGCTTCTTTCCCATTCTTAAACCTCCTTTTAATTAATTCAAATTTACCCGGCTCCCTATGTCTGTTCTGCAGAAGCTTAAGCTGTGTGCGTAGATGATCGGCATCTATATTGTGCTCAATCTGCCCCTTGTATGCTGTAGAAACTGATCCTGTCTCCTCTGAAACTATGATAGTAAGCGAATCACTTACCTCGCTGACTCCGACCGCTGCACGGTGTCTGGTTCCCAAATCCTTCGAGAGTGACAGGCTGTCTGATAGCGGAAGGTAACATGTAGCTGACACCACACGGTTGCCACGCACGATAACCGCTCCGTCATGAAGCGGTGTGTTTTTCTCAAAAATATTGATGAGGAGCTGACTTGTAAGTATGGCATCCACATCTATTCCTGTTCTGATATACTCTCCCAGATTTATCTCATCCTCCATGACTATTAGCGCTCCTGTCTTTACTCTGCCCATCGCAAAGCATGCACGCACCAGCTCATCAATTGTCTTGTCAGAGAATTTCTCAATCTCGCCCCTGCCGGTATTGAAGAAATCACCCAAAAAGGTCTTTCCACCAATATTCTCCAAGGCATTTCGAAGCTCAGGCTGAAAAATAACAACAAGTGCCACGAGACCTATATTAAAGAGTTTCTCAGCAAGCCAAAGTATTGTATCCATCTGGAACAATGCTGCAACAAGCACAAACAACAGTATGATAATAAGGCCCTTGAACAGATTCCATGCCCTCGTGGTCTTTATCCACAAAAGTATATGATAGAAGAGCACTGAAATAATAAGTATCTCTATAATGTCTATCACACCGATTTTGATGCCCGGCACATTTGTGAATGTAAGGAACTGATCCTTGAAGCGTATCAATACACCACTCACATTATCCATAGCGCCCTCCTTTCTCTTATACTATGTAACTATTTGTCATCCTCAAATATATTTTCGTCTATTTCGAGATCTTTTGCAATAGCCTCTTTGCTGATATTTTCCTGATTATGTCTCGGGATCTTCTTTCCAAGGCTTCCTGTATTGCCAAAGTGCTTTACAACCTTTTCCTCCTTGGCAATCATCTTCTTTGGAACTGCCTTGACGTAATAGTAATATTCATCATCCTCAAATTGTACGTTTTCTGTACGTGCATAGTCAAGATTCATAAATATAAACTGTATGACAACACCTGCAAAAATAGCAACTACAGTGCTGAGCACAAGCCAGATTATCTTCTCCGGCAGTCCGAGCACCAGATAAGCAACAACAAGTGCAACCAACTGTATGAGTCCTCCTGCTATGGTAGCAACAGTCCATGAATTGTTGATTTTCAATCGTCTGACCTGATACACCACCAGTGTGGTGATAACAAAGATTGCCATAACTATAAACATCTCTTTGTTGTCAAGAAGCTGTCCCATTGTCACATTGAGCTTTGTAGTGCTCTGCCCCTTTTTATCTACCACCTCTGCAAGCGCTGATGCATTCTGTCTGATTCCGTCAAAGAAATAGTACAACAGTGTGCCACATATTATTGCAACAACCGAATAAGCTCTTCTTAAAAGACCTGCTGCAACCGGCATAACAGATGGTATGTGAAGCTGAAAGCATATAGGTGTGAGTATCACAAGCATGCCATCCTTCGGTGCAAAACGAAAATAGACAAAATACAGTACTAAAAAAAGTACAAATGTGATAGCAAAAACCTCTATGGACAGCGCATACATATCTAAAAGTATCATAATCGAAGCAATCCAGAGTATTGCATTCACCGGAAGCAGTGCACACACAAGTGCTAAAAGCAGCGCCACAAGCATCGAGCTGATTTTCGCCATATAGCCGATATTCAAATCTATTGTTATAAATGCGATAAATGCAACGACAAATCTCACAACCGGAAGTATAAAGTGCTCATACTCACCGCAAAATTTGACTGTCTTATCCTTAATTTCCAGTAACTTGTTCATAAAGCCTCCCTAACGCTTAATCTTTTCCTCACGGGAATATATTCTACCCACTGCCTTCAGGTGATTTGCGTATTTGCGCACTTCTCTTCTGCCGGCCTTATATCTTGCAGTATACACCACAATTGTGACAAAAATGTAAACCGCCATAAATGCAATATACAGTATGCCTATTGTGACACCCATTGCCTTAAAATCAAGCTTATTGATTCTGTCCAAAAGCTCTGCTGCATTGACAGCAACCCACATCACAACAAGCCCTGCAAATGCGAATGTACCTGTAAAGAAGCTTTTTAAGCCCTCTTTCCATATATAGTCCCATCCGTAATAGCTTGCGGACTGCTTCTGCACACGGCTGTCATCGCTTTTGCTGTCACATAGAGCAATATTAAACAGTTCCCTTACTTTTTCTTCGTTTATCATAAATCATCCTCTTACCTGTTACCTGATATATCTCATACGGTTTTTGTCATCCTGCTGCCACAGCTGCCTATCCTGACTCTTTGGTGTGTCAAGGGCACTGCGTAGTGTGTTTGTGAGCTTAGTCTTGCACTCATCACAAAATCTGCCTGTACGTATCATCCTGCCACAGTTCTCGCATGGTATACCATATGATGAATCCGGTGAAAACGAAAGCCTTTCCTCACGTATCCACCTATTTATCTGCTTCATGGATGTATCCGTCTCCTTGGCCACTGTCTCAACCGGCACATTTGGATTATCCTCAACAAATCTCTTTACTATATCAAATTTCTCATCCATTTTTTTCTGGCAGTTCGGGCAGTACTGCTCATCTGACAGTACATTAAATATTCTGCCACAGCCCTTGCAATTAGATATTCTCATCTGATAAAACCCTCCTAACTTCCCTGTCCTATGCAAATACACAGCACATATACACGGCCGGGACATTTCTTTGCTATCTCGTGCCCAATCGACTCCGCCGTACTGCCTGTAGTATATATATCATCTACTATTAGTATTTGGTCATATTGTACAATACTATCCGCCACTTGAAAAGCCCCCTCTAGACAATTTCTGCGTTCAACATACCCCATTGTCTTGAGTGGACTGGTATTTTTCACTCTGCGCACAAGCCCTTTTGCCATCCTTATGCCTGTTTTTTCAGACAATGCCCTTGCAAAACACTCTGCCTGATTGTAGCCTCTCTGGCGCATTTTTTTACGGTGCATCGGCACCGGAATAATAACATCTATCCCACAGCTTAGTATCCAGTCCGAATATCTTTCCACTGCTGTCTGTGCAAAATAAGCCGCATACTCACGTCTGTTTGAATACTTGAACCTGTACATGGTCTGCTTTATGCTGCCCTTGTATGCAAAAAGCGCCTTGCCCTGCCTGTAGCTGTCATCCTCCCGCATCTGCCTGTGATGCTCGAGTGCCCGTGCGCAGTCGTCACAATACTCTCTTCGCTCAGACAAAACCGGCTTCCCGCAACGCATACACTGTGGCTGCTCAACCGGAAAGAGCTTTTCACAGCATCTGCTGTGTATATATCTCTCAACCGGACCAATTATACCATCACATACCGGACAGCGCGGTGGAAATACCAGATTGATTACACCTCTCCCAATATCCTTTATTTTGTTCACTAATCCCCCTGACTGTAATATTCCCATTTGTAACAATATTAACAAAAAAGCGACAATACATTCCTGCAATGCAGGGACATATCATCGCCCTCACGGCTGCCTGTTATAAAACGTATATTCTAGAATTCTTCATCTCTCTTGCCTGCAAGGAACTCTACATACTTTCCTGTACCGATAGCAACACATGTCATAGGCTGCTCTGCAGTCATTGTATTGATGCCTGTCTTTTCCTCGATAAGCTCCTCAAGACCTCTGAGCAGTGAACCGCCTCCTGTAAGCACGATTCCTCTGTCTGCGACATCGGCTGCAAGCTCCGGTGGAGTCTTTTCAAGCACTGAGTGCACTGCCTCAACTATCTGAAGAGTTGCCTCACGAAGTGCTTCCTCTGTCTCCTCTGAGCTGACTGTAATAGTCCTTGGAAGTCCTGTTACAAGGTTTCTTCCTCTTACCTCAATTGTCTCCGGCTGTGGGAGAGGGTAGCATGTACCAATCTTGATTTTGATATCCTCAGCTGTTCTCTCTCCGATGAGAAGGTTATGCTTCTTTCTCATGTATCTGACAATTGCCTCATCAAAATCATCTCCGGCTATCTTGATAGATGTGCTGACTACCGAACCACCTAGTGAGATAACTGCTATATCTGATGTACCGCCTCCGATATCTACTATCATATTTCCGCACGGCTTTGAAATATCAATACCTGCACCGATTGCAGCTGCGATTGGCTCCTCGATAATCTTAACATCTCTGGCTCCTGCTGCAAATGTAGCATCCTCAACGGCTTTCTTCTCAACCTCTGTAACACCACTTGGCACACATACGCTCACGAGCGGCTTTCTGAAGCTCTTCTTACCAAGCGCCTTCTGGATGAAGTGCTTGATCATCTTCTCTGTAACTGTATAATCTGAGATAACACCCTGACGCAGCGGTCTGACTGCAACGATATTACCCGGTGTCCTTCCGAGCATGAGGCGTGCTTCCTCTCCGATTGCCTTAATCTTGTTGGTGTCCCTGTCAAAGGCTACTACTGAAGGCTCCTTTAACACAACACCCTTTCCTTTTATATAAACAAGTATACTTGCTGTTCCTAAATCGATTCCGATATCTGATCCGACCATTTTAATAGCCCCTTTCCTGCCATATCTTTAAATTTACACATACACTCTCTTATTATATACAATAAATCCCATTTTTCAAACTTTTTTTTTGAAAAAGGTCATATTTAATAAAATTTTAAAGTTTATCCTTGTCTTTTTCCAGATATGGTTTCAAAAACCGGCCTGTATATGACTGTTTTACCTCGCATATCTCCTCAGGTGTGCCCTGCGCTATGACGGTTCCGCCGCCGTCTCCGCCCTCAGGTCCCATATCTATTATATAGTCAGCTGTCTTTATCACGTCGAGGTTGTGCTCGATAACAACTACAGTATTGCCTCCGTCTGAGAGCCTGCGCAGTATCTCCACAAGCTTGTGTACATCTGCAAAGTGCAGTCCTGTGGTAGGCTCATCAAGTATATATATGGTCTTTCCGGTGCTCTTTCTGCTAAGCTCTGTGGCAAGCTTGATACGCTGTGCCTCACCACCCGAAAGCTCTGTGGACGGCTGTCCCAGCTTCACGTAGGATAGTCCGACATCATAGAGCGATTGGATTTTGTTCTGGATCTTTGGCACATTTTTGAAAAACTCAAGTGCCTCCTCCACTGTCATATCAAGAACATCGTATATGCTCTTGCCCTTGTACTTTACATCGAGTGTCTCCCTGTTATATCGTTTGCCTCCACAGACCTCACACGGCACATATACATCAGGCAGGAAATGCATCTCTATCTTAAGGATTCCATCGCCGCCACAGGCCTCACACCGGCCGCCCTTTACATTGAAACTGAAACGGCCCTTTTTATAGCCCTTTGCCTTGGCATCGGGTGTTGATGCAAACAGGTCTCTTATCATATCAAACACGCCTGTATATGTGGCAGGATTAGAGCGGGGTGTACGGCCTATCGGTGACTGGTCGATGTCTATGACCTTATCAAGCTGTTCAAGACCATCTATACCGTCGTGGTCACCTGCGATACACCTGGCTCTGTTTAAGGATTTGGCCAGATGCTTGTATAGTATCTCATTGGTCAATGAGCTCTTTCCCGAGCCCGACACGCCTGTAACACAGGTCATGATACCAAGAGGGATCTGCACATCAATATTTTTCAGGTTATTCTCCCTGGCTCCTCTTATCGTGATATATCCGCTTGGCTTGCGCCTCTCCTGTGGCACCGGTATCTTTATTTTACCGCTCAGATATGCTCCTGTGAGTGATTTTTTGCACCTTATAATGTCCTTTAACGAGCCTGCTGCCACTATCTCCCCACCGTGCGAGCCGGCTCCCGGCCCTACATCCACGATATAATCCGCTGCACGCATGGTATCCTCATCATGCTCCACAACTATGAGCGTATTTCCCAGATTCTTAAGATTCATAAGTGCACCAAGCAGCTTGTCGTTATCCCTCTGATGCAGTCCGATACTTGGCTCATCAAGTATATATGCCACACCTACAAGTCCTGAGCCAATCTGCGTGGCAAGCCTGATTCGCTGGGCTTCCCCGCCTGAAAGGCTCGCCGTGCCACGGGTAAGAGTGAGGTAATCAAGACCGACCTGCTGCAAAAAGCCAACTCTCGCACGGATTTCCTTTAGTATCTGGTCTCCTATATAGTGTTGCTGCTCTGTAAGCTCTATATCAGCAAGGAACTTCACAAGCTCCTTCACAGACATGGAGGTCATCTCATATATGTTCTTGTCCGCAACCGTAACGGCAAGTGACGACGGCTTAAGCCTCTGTCCCTTACAGCTCGTACACGGAGTAATGCGCATAAACTGCTCATACTCTGCCTTTGCCGTATCAGAAAAGGTCTCCTTGTATCGGCGCTCAACATTGTCCACAAGGCCGTTCCATACAAGGTCATAGACGCCTTCGCCTCTCTGACCCTTGTATCTGACCTTGAGCACCCTGCCATCTCCACCGTAAAACAGCAGTTTTTTCATATCTGCAGATAAATCATCAATCGGTGTGTCGAGAGGAAGCCCATAGCCCTCATGCAGCGCACGAAGTGTCGCATAGGTATAGCTCTTTGGGTCTGTACATGACTGCCAGCCCATCACTTGTATGGCGCCCTCAGATATGGAAAGCGATGAGTCAGGCACCATAAGCTGCGGGTCAAACTCCATCTTGTAGCCGAGTCCGTAGCAGGTCGGACATGCTCCGAACGGATTGTTGAAGGAGAAGCTTCTCGGCTCAACCTCATCTATGCTTATGCCACAGTCAGGGCACGCAAAGTTCTGGGAAAAGGTCATCTGTTCGCCATCCACAATATCAACTATGGCATTGCCCTCTGTCAGTTCAAATACATTTTCAAGTGAATCAGTAAGGCGCTTCTCTATACCAGGCTTTACAACCAGACGATCCACTACTATATCAATATTGTGCTTTATATTTTTCTCCATCGGGATATCCTCGGAGAGCTCATACATGCTGCCATCTACAATCACACGCACATATCCGCTCTTTTTGGCTCTCTCGAACAGCTTCTGGTGCTCACCCTTGCGGCCTCTGACCACCGGTGCAAGAAGCTGGATACGTGTGCGCTCAGGCAGCGCCATAACAGTATCCACCATCTGGTCTATCGTCTGCTTTGTAATGGCACGCCCGCACTTCGGACAGTGTGGTATTCCAATTCTGGCATAAAGCAGTCTGAAGTAATCATATATCTCTGTGACCGTTCCGACAGTTGAACGTGGGTTCTTGTTGGTGGATTTCTGGTCAATGGAAATGGCAGGCGGAAGTCCCTCTATAGACTCCACATTCGGCTTTTCCATCTGTCCTAAAAACTGACGCGCATACGATGAAAGTGACTCCATGTACCTACGCTGCCCCTCAGCATATATGGTATCAAATGCCAGTGATGACTTGCCGGAGCCTGAAAGCCCTGTAAAAACAACAAACTCATCTCTCGGGATGTCAAGACTGACGCACTTTAGATTGTGTTCGCTGGCACCTCGTATTTTGATGTATTTTCTTTCTTTTTTTGCCATAATTTGTGTTCCTCCAAATTGCTTCCGGATGTTATAAGCTTTTATTTTACGTCTCTCAATGTGTTTTTAAGCATAATAAGCTTATCCCTGTACTCAGCAGCCGCCTCGAAATTGAGCTCTGCCGCTGCTTTTTTCATCTTTTTCTCTATATCTGCGATATGCTTCTCAAGCTCTTTTTTGCTCATTGACTCCGGATCTTTGTCAAGAGCATTCTCATCGGCCGCTACCTTCTTTGAGATAGCTATGAGATCACGCACGGATTTCTGTATAGTCTGTGGCGTGATGCCGTGAGCCTCATTGTACTCTTCCTGTACCTTTCTACGACGCTTTGTCTCGTCAATTGCGACACGCATGGAGTCTGTAATCTTGTCAGCGTACATGATAACATGGCCCTCACTGTTACGTGCGGCACGTCCTATCGTCTGGATAAGTGAGGTCTCTGAGCGAAGGAAGCCTTCCTTATCCGCATCGAGTATGGCAACAAGTGTAATCTCCGGGATATCAAGGCCCTCCCTGAGCAGATTGATGCCGACGAGCACGTCAAATACGTCAAGACGCAGGTCACGTATTATCTCCGCCCTCTCAAGTGTATCTATATCTGAATGCAGGTACTTTACCCTGATGCCAAGCTCTGCCATATAATTTGTGAGATCCTCAGCCATACGCTTTGTGAGTGTGGTGATAAGCACCTTGTGATGGTTTGCAGTCTCCTTATTGACCTCTGACACAAGGTCATCAATCTGTCCCTCAACAGGGCGCACTGATATCTCAGGATCCAAAAGTCCTGTCGGTCTGATAATCTGCTCCGCACGTAGCAGCTCATGCTCATTCTCATACTTATTCGGAGTGGCTGAGACAAAGAGCATCTGGTCTATTTTACCCTCGAACTCCTCGAAATTGAGAGGTCTGTTGTCAAGGGCCGAGGGCAGTCTGAAGCCATAGTCAACAAGAGTGGTCTTTCTGGAACGGTCACCCGCATACATACCGCCTATCTGCGGAATCGTGATATGCGACTCATCCACGATTATGAGAAAATCATCCGGGAAGAAATCTATGAGTGTCATAGGAGGCTCCCCCGGCTTTGCAAAGTTCAGATGCCTCGTATAGTTCTCAATTCCCGAGCAGAAGCCTGTCTCCCTCATCATCTCTATGTCAAAATTGGTCCTCTCTGCTATTCGCTGAGCCTCTATGAGCTTGTCCTCGCCCTTAAAATACTTCACGCGCTCATCAAGCTCTTTCTCTATATTGAGGCAGGCCTCATTTATCTTCTCCTGCGAAACTACATAGTGTGATGCTGGGAAGATCATCGTATGCTCAAGCGAGCACTTTACCTCGCCGGTCAGCACATCAACCTCCACTATCCGATCTATCTCATCACCGAAAAACTCAACTCTGATTGCCGTATCATCGGCATTTGCCGGAAATATATCAAGCACATCCCCATGCACTCTGAAGGTGCCTCGGTGAAAATCCATATCATTCCTGGTGTACTGTAAATCTATGAGAGCCCTCGCGAGATCATCCCTGTCCCTCTCCTGCCCCGGGCGCAGCGAAATACTCATGCCTGTCCACTCATCAGGACTTCCAAGTCCGTATATACAGGAAACCGATGCCACGACAATGACATCCTTTCGCTCTGTGAGCGCTGCCGTGGCTGAAAGCCTGAGCTTGTCTATCTCATCATTTACAGAGGAATCCTTGGCTATGTACGTATCAGACTGCGGCACATAGGCCTCCGGCTGGTAATAGTCGTAGTAGGAGACAAAGTACTCTACTGCATTTTCGGGGAAAAACTCCTTCATCTCACCATAGAGCTGCCCCGCCAGTGTCTTATTGTGCGATATGATAAGTGTAGGCTTATTGAGCTGCTGTATGACATTAGCCATAGTAAAGGTCTTGCCGGAGCCTGTAACTCCAAGTAAGGTCTCAAACTGGTTGCCCTCCTTAAAGCCCTTTACAAGCTGCTCTATCGCCTGCGGCTGGTCACCGGTCGGCTTGTATTTTGAATGCAGTTTAAATTCCATAACGCACGCTTCCTCCAAAAAATCTTAAATACTGCTTTTGTAAAATTATAAAAAGACAAAGTCAATCATTTATAGTATGCACTTACGTGCTTTATTTTACTACAAAAAATCGACTCTGTCCACAATTTTCAGAACATTCGTTCTTGTTTATTTATTTTATGTTACTGTTCACACCTAACAGTGTGACCAGCAACGATTACAGCCATTTAAAATTTACTTCACACGTCCACAGCACTGCTTATATTTCTTGCCACTGCCGCATGGACATGGGTCATTCGGATATACCTTGGCTGCTGCACGGCGCTTTGGTGCATTCTGTGCTGACTCATCCTTGTTTGTGCCCGAAATCTTTGCAACCTGCTCTCGCTCAACCTTCTGCTCAACCTGTACATGATACAGCAGTCTGACAGTATCCTCCTGGATAGCTGAAATCATGTCGTCAAACATATCAAAGCCTGCCATCTTGTACTCTACGATTGGATCTTTCTGTCCATAAGCCTGTAAGCCGATTCCCTGACGAAGCTGTGCCATATCATCGATGTGATCCATCCACTTTCTGTCGATTACACGAAGAAGCACGACACGCTCAATCTCTCTGAACTGCTCAGGCTCAGGGAATTCTGTCTCCTTCTGCTCATAAAGCATGACGGCCTTTTCCTTTAAGTACTGCTTAAGCTGCTTTGCATTCTTGATTGACTCAATATCCTCTTTTGTAATCGGATCAAGAGGAATGACCGGAAGCACAAGCTCGTTGAGCTCTACAAGATCCCAGTCAGCTCTGTCAATTTCCTCGGAAATACATCTGTCGACAGACTTCTCAACCTGCTCCTGAACCATCTTAAGGATAGCATCACGCATGTTGTCACCGTTAAGCACTTTCATACGCTCGCTGTAGATAATCTCTCTCTGGTCATTGTCCACCTGATCATACTCGAGAAGATTTTTACGAATACCAAAGTTGTTGGCCTCGATTTTCTCCTGAGCCTTCTCGATAGCAGATGTGAGCATCTTATGCTGGATCTGCTCGCCCTCCGGTACTCCGAGAGCATTGAAAACGCCCATCAGACGCTCTGAACCGAAAAGTCTCATGAGGTCATCCTCAAGTGAGATGAAGAACTGTGACTCACCAGGATCTCCCTGACGTCCTGCACGTCCACGGAGCTGATTGTCTATACGTCTTGACTCATGGCGTTCTGTACCGATAATCTTAAGACCTCCGGCAGCCTTTGCCTCATCGTCAAGCTTAATATCGGTACCACGGCCTGCCATGTTGGTTGCTATTGTAACTGCACCGTGCTGTCCTGCAAGTGCAACAATCTCTGCCTCTTTCTCATGGAACTTGGCATTTAATACTGTATGAGGGATTCCCTCTCTCTTGAGCATGCCGCTCAAAAGCTCTGATGTCTCGATGGTGATTGTACCTACAAGAACAGGCTGTCCCTTTTCATGTGCCTCTTTAACCGCATCCACAACTGCCTTGAACTTTTCCTTTTTGGTAGCGTATACAGCATCCTGTAAATCAATACGTGCTACCGGCTTATTTGTAGGTATCTCGACAACATCCATGCCATAGATATCACGGAACTCTTTTTCCTCTGTGAGAGCTGTACCTGTCATACCGGCCTTCTTGTCAAACTTGTTGAAGAAGTTCTGGAATGTGATTGTGGCAAGCGTCTTGCTCTCTCTCTTAACCTTTACATGCTCCTTTGCCTCGATAGCCTGATGCAGTCCGTCCGAATAACGACGACCAGGCATGATACGTCCGGTAAACTCATCTACAATAAGTACCTCATCATCCTTTACCACATAGTCCTGATCTTTGAACATGAGGTTGTGCGCACGAAGCGCAAGTATGATATTGTGCTGGATTTCAAGATTCTCCGGATCTGCAAGGTTCTCGATATGGAAGAACTGTTCTACCTTTTTCACACCATCCTGTGTAAGGTTTACAACCTTGTCCTTCTCATTTACGATGAAATCACCGGTCTCGTCCTGGACAATGCCCATGATGGCATCCATCTTTGAATACTCAGGAACATCCTCACCACGCTTCATCTGTGTAGCCAGGATATCGCATGCCTCGTAAAGTCTTGTCGACTTGCCACTCTGTCCTGAAATGATAAGAGGTGTACGTGCCTCATCGATAAGCACTGAATCGACCTCATCAATGATAGCATAGTGGAGACCTCTCTGAACAAGCTGCTCCTTGTAGATAACCATATTGTCACGCAGGTAATCAAATCCAAGCTCATTGTTTGTGATATATGTAATATCACAGCCGTAAGCCTCCCTGCGCTCGTCATTGTCCATGCCGCCAAGTACTACGCCGACCTTAAGTCCTAAGAACTCATGAACCTGCCCCATCCACTCAGCATCACGCTTTGCAAGGTAATCATTGACTGTGACAATACACACACCCTTGCCCTCAAGTGCATTAAGGTATGCAGGAAGTGTAGAAACAAGTGTCTTACCTTCACCGGTTCGCATCTCTGCAATACGTCCCTGATGCAAAATAATACCACCGATTATCTGTACTCTATAATGTTCCATGCCAAGCACACGCTTAGCAGCCTCTCTTACTGTAGCAAATGCCTCCGGAAGAATATCATCAAGTGTTGCTCCGTCCTCCAGACGCTTTTTAAACTCCCTTGTCTTATCCTTTAATTCTTCATCGGAAAGCTTTCCCATTGCCTCCTTATATGACTCAACCTTGTCAGCAATCGGGTAAATTCTCTTAAGCTCTCTCTCGCTGTGAGAACCAAAGATCTTTGATAATGCGCTCATATTTTTCTCCTATAACTTCAAATTGCCCTTGTACAGGCTCACAATAGTGTTATTGTAACACTTTGAGGATGATTGCACAACCTAAAGGGATGAATGTTTTGTAAACATTTTATAAAAATATTGATGTTTGCGCCTTTAATTTTTTTTGGGGGGCTTCGCGCGGGAAGGCTGTGCGGTCCGGGGGAGCACACAGTATATTCCTCATAAAAAATATGAACTTTTTTATTCTGAACACACTGTGTACTTCCCGGATCCACTTTGTTGTGCGCGAAGCATGGTGGAATTATGTTCAATTCAAAAAGCTCTCCACAAGGGAGAGCTTTTTGGAGTTGCCTATTTTTTAGTTACTTTTGGGCTTCATATGCTTCGCGGCATGCTTTTGCGAGCTGGTCGCCGCAGGATGTATTCTTAAATCCACATTTAATTCCACCGATTTTTTCCTCTACCTGGGCAACTGTGAGTCCTTCGACAAGCTTTGGAATAGCCTGAAGATTTCCGTTGCAGCCTCCTGTAAATTTTACGTTATGTACTACATCTCCTTCGAGCTCAAGCTCAATCTGTGTTGAACATGTTCCTTTTGTTTTGTAAATATATGACATATTTTATCCTCCTGTGTTTTCATTTTTTTGTGTATACATGATTATAACATATATTTTTACATCTTTACTATGTTTTTTCACATTTTCCAACTCAGTTTTTCAATTTAAAAATCACTGTACACACATAACAGTGTGACCAGCAATGATTCAGATTCATAAATCTTTTCTTATATTTATTTATGCCGTAACGTAAGGGACGCTGCTTGCGGACACCGCGGTGGTCTGTATACACTCCGGTGTCCGCTAATAACGAAGCTGCTTAGATACTGTCGAATTATGCGCATGATACACAGAAATGCCGAGGCATGGACGCCGAGGCAAGGAGAAATCGAGCCATGGATGGCGAGTTTCGACGGTTTCGTCCTCCTATGAAAGCCTATAAGGCATAATTCATACAGTATCTTAGCTGCGCAGTGTAGCGGACACCGGAGTGTATACAGCCCGGTGCTCGCAAGCAGCGTCCCGTACTACTAACACTACAATACTACAGTCTCAATGAAGCAATATCCCCCACTCTAGAGGATTACCGGCTGAATCTGCCGTCCGGCCATCACTTCTTTTATTGTGCCGACAACCTGTTTTCCGTCACACACGAGTGAATTCGGTTTCTTCACACAATCATCCTGTCCAAATGGAACAAAATAAATATTTTTCATATTCATCAGCTTTCCGATATTCTTAAAGTTGATACCGAGCGCATCATTTGTGGAAATCCCGATAACAAGCGGTCTGCCGTTTCTCAGATGAGCCTTTGCCGCGAGAAGGACCGGTGTATCCACTATGCCGTTTGCAAGCTTTGCCGCTGTGTTGCCGGTGCATGGGTAAATCACCATCACGTCAAACAGCTTTCCCGGGCCGACACGCTCTGCCTCCTGCAGTGTCCTGATGCCCTCATCCCCGGTAATTTCGGAAATAGTATGCATAAAGTCACCGGCCTTTCCAAAGCGTGTGTTCATCATCTGTGCATTATAGGAAAATACAGGTGTCACATGGGCGAAGCTCTCCACAAGCCGCTTTGCAACATCCTTCGTCTTTTCAAAACTACAGAAGGAGCCTGTAATTCCCATTCCTACGGTGCAATCCGAAATAACCATAAGCCCTCCGTCATACCTTTTCTTTTCATACAGTCATAAAGTATTTTCGCACCGGTTTTCGGACAGTATATGCCCGGAAGGCCGAGCGCATGCGTACAGTTTATCTGATATCTCTTACATGCCTCAAAATCACAACCGCCGGGCTTAGATGCAATATCTATAATTATCGCATCTTTTTGTAAAAGCATGATTAAACTTTCATCTATAACCCTGTCTGGCACTGTGTTTATGAGAAAAAGTGTTTCTAGACAAGCCTTGGCAGGATTATTAAAATCCACCGTTTCATAGCCAAGTTCAGCTGCCTCAAGTCTTGCCTGTTTTCTCCTTGCCATCACCATGACACGGGCTCCCATAGCAGAAAAAATGCGAGCCATTGCCTTTCCGCATTTTCCAAACCCGCTCACAAGCACCTTTGAGCCATATATGCCATGTATGCTTTTTTGTATTGCTATGGACGCAGTGACCTCGGCCGTGACAATGGCATTCTGCTCTATGACAGTCTCATCTCTCATAAAGTCACAGCCTCTGTCAACGCCTGGGAAGCACTCCGGCATCATGCCACCCCACACTGCAATATTATTAATTATTATATTATGTTTTAATTTTTCTATATCACTATTTATAAGCTTAAGCTTTGAAAACGGTGTAGGAAACACAATATTTTCCACACGCTCATAATCAATCCCACCGCTATTTCTGCAATCTGTCTGTTCTCCTCCCAGCATATCGGCAAGGTATTTTTGTCTTTGGTCCGTAACATATATTATAGTGTCTTTTTGCATAATACTTCTTCCTTTCGCTATAATATATGCACATTTTTACCTTATGTGAGGGTATTTCGTTTTATCGTAACTGTTCAGTACCTTAACAGTTGCGAGCCGCAAGCACATTAGAATCAGCTGCATAAAGCTTTTCCATGGCTTTGCTTATTCAAAAAAATACAGAGCTTGTCATATATTAATATTACGCCAAGCTCTGTTTTTTTAATGCTAATTGAGTTCTAACTGATTTTCAATTTATTCAATTCGATTTTATTTTTATAAATTTTGCATTAACTTATTACAGCTGTGTGACAACAAAAATATCGTAGATAGCTTTTATTGCCTTGTCAAAGTCATCATTGCTTACACCGATGATGATATTGAGCTCTGATGAACCCTGATCAATCATGCGCACATTGATATTGGCATGTGCAAGTGCAGAGAAAATCCTGCCGGCTGTACCACGGTTTGACTTCATGCCACGGCCAACAACAGCGATAAGCGCGAGGTCTGACTCGAGGTCAATGATATCAGGATGAGCAAGTCTTCTGATTGAGCTGATAACCTGCTGCTCCTTGCCCTCAAACTCTGCCTGATGTACGAATACTGTCATAGTATCGATACCTGATGGCATATGCTCTATAGAGATACCGTTCTCCTCAAACGCCTGGAGAGCCTTTCTACAGAAGCCCACCTCTGAGTTCATCTTGTCCTTGTCGATATTTACCGCAACAAAGCCCTTCTTTCCGGCGATACCTGTGATGGTATAATCAGGCTTTTGGCATGTGCTCTCAACGATGAGAGTACCAGGTGCTTCCGGGTCGTTTGTATTTCTGATATTGATTGGGATGCCTGCCTTTCTTACAGGGAAAACAGCATCCTCGTGGAGCACTGATGCTCCCATGTATGAAAGCTCTCTGAGCTCTCTATAAGTAACAACCTTGATTGGCTGTGGATTGTCGATAATTCTAGGATCAGCTACGAGACAGCCTGAAACATCTGTCCAGTTCTCGTACATGCTGGCATGACATGCCTTTGACACGATGGAACCAGTGATATCCGAACCACCTCTTGAGAAGGTAACTACCTTTCCATCAGGTCCTGCTCCGTAAAAGCCCGGAATAACAGCCTTTTCTGTCTGCTCAAGCTTCTTTGAGAGCACCTTGTCTGTCTTTTCCGCGTCAAAATTGCCATTCTCATCAAAAAAGATGACTGTTGCCGAATCTATAAACTCATATCCGAGATAGTTTGCCATGATGATTCCGTTTAAGTACTCACCACGAGAGGCTGCATAATCCACGCCTGCCTTTGCCTTGAAATTCTCAGCGATAATCTTGAACTCCTCATCAAGCGCCAGCTTTAAATGAAGACCATTTATGATTGAATCATATCTGTCCTTGATTTTTCTGAGCATAACTTTGAAATCCTGATCATTCTCAGCCAGATCATAGCATGCATAAAGCATATCTGTTACCTTTGTGTCTTTGGAATTTCTCTTTCCCGGTGCACTCGGCACAACATATTTTCTTGACTCATCGCTTCTTATGATGTCGCCAACCTTTGTGAACTGCTCTGCACTGGCGAGCGAGCTGCCGCCAAACTTTACTACCTTTACCATTTGTCTATTTTTCCTCTGCTTCCTATATAAATAACTGTATTAGCCAATATTATACCGCTTTGATAAATCATTCGTCAATACTCAATGTAGTCAACATCAAGTTTCATAACATCGTGTTCTTTGTCAAATGTGATGATACCGTATGATGGCATGCAACCCCAAAGCGGTGCACCAATGCTTCCCGGATTCATCATCGCAAGACCATTGTGCTTATCATAAAACAGCTTGTGTGTATGGCCAAAGAGCGCCAGGTCTGCCCCGACTTCCTTCGCATGCAGCTCCAGATGCATATATGACATCTTTACTCCGTATGTATGTCCATGGCACATGAGTACCTTATAGCCGTCGATATCAATAAGTCTCTCTGTATCTCCCCGTGAAAAATCACAGTTTCCAGGCACATTGACCATGGTTATATGAGGGAACTCTCTCCTAAGAGCATCCGCATCCACAACGCAGTCTCCCAGATGAAGTATCATATCAGGCTCCTCTCTTTTGACCGCCCGAATCATATTTCCCACATTACCATGTGAATCACTCAGTACCAAAACTCTCTTCATGCGCGTCTCTCCTATATCTTGTTAATATATTATATATATTATCATAAGTTTTCCGCGTGTAAAATATTTTTTTCTTTATAATATACGCAAAAAAGCTCCATGCCGACTTCATTGTCGGCCCGGAGCTTTAATCTTAATTTTAACTATGCAAGCCTCTTCCACTGCTTGCTGCACTTATAATATGAATAGAACATACATCTTTCTGCCTGCTCGCATCTGACCGGTGCACTCTCGATATTGCACTGGCAATTTACAATAGCATCTGCTTTTCCCTTACATGAACCCTTAATCATTACATCGTCTAAAACTTCGTCTGACATTCTCTTTCTCCTCACATTTGTTTAATAGTATATTTACCTGTTACAATATTGATATATTTTATTATTTTTCTCTGTACGGGCTATGCTTTACGTACTCTTACCATCGGCTTAAATACTAACATCTTGTCCGCAACAGTTGTGATTATACTATATATTGTATTTTAAATCCATATGTCATTTCTAACAAAACAAATGATTTTTTATGTCACATTTTTCACTTGACGAATTTCATTTTCATGTTCAAGCCCAAAAATCAAGGATATCTGAGTAAAACTTTTCCAAGGTATCATCATCCGCATTAAATATCTCGTGTTTTGAATCAGGATAGACCTTCTTAATGCCCTGAGGCAGCTTCGCAATAAATTCATCCTCAGCGGTATTTGAAACCAGATAATCCTTTCCCGCCTGACATAACAGCACCGGTATTTTAATTTCCTGTGCATGCTTCTTTATATATTTGGATGCCTTGCGCCCGGCTCTGCACCATCTGTAGGTGGCGCCATTTGTACGATAGCGTTCCTCCTCCACCTTGCACTTGTATATGTAGTCATAGCGCGCCTTTGACAGACAACAGCTCGATTCAAAATCATACTCATCCGTATACTGTGTCTGGCTCGGCAGATATTTATCGTTCCAGTTAAGCACACTTGCGACAAACAGTATCGCCTCCACGGCAAAATGTGAAAAATTGCCATAAAGCATCTCTATCATAGGGCTTGAAAGTACTGCCTTTGTAAATACCTCAGGATGCTTCTCAAGATACAGGGCAGCTATCGCGCCTCCCATAGAGTGACCGTACAGGTAAAGCGGTCTGCGCCCCTCACGCTTCATCACAATCTCGCGGATAAACATATCAAGGTCACTCACATAATCGTCAAAACTGTTTACAGTGACCATGCTCATATCTGATACACTTCTTTCCGAAAAGCCGTGTCCTCGATGCTCCACCATATATACTGAGTATCCGGCCTTTGCGAAATAGTAAATCATCTCATAATATTTAGGCATACACTCTGTAAATCCATGTGATATGACTATGGCAGCCTTTGCTACAGGTGTCGTCACATAGCCGTAATGTATGCGTGTGCCATCTGCACTCTTCATATAGCCATCTTCAAAATTAAGCCTGATAAAAGGCAAAACATATCTTGTTAATTCCTCATTATATTTTTCTTCTGTAATAACCATAGCATTCCTCACTTTTGGTATTTGATATTTTGTAAGTAACTATATCTCAATCCGGTCAATAAGATTCAGGTCATATTTTCTGACTATATCAAGTGCCTTTTCATAGCTTTCCACATCACATATATTGTCCACTGTATGTGCATCAAGCCCAAGTATCACTTTGTTGCCGATGTCATGCGGTATACACCAGAAGCGCTCTGTCGGATAGTGCTTTCCTGCACTGATACCAAGCATGTTTATCTCAAGCGGTATGTCAAGCTCCTTAAGTGCCTTGCACATCCTCGTCATCTCCCATTCGTAGACAGAATCAAGGCCCTGATAATTTATTAAATCAGGATGTGCTAAATAGCTGTACATGCCTGTTTTCAGGCCCTCTATAACAGTATCCACATACTCGCGTATACGACTCTCATCATCTGTCGGTGTGCCCGTATATGGGCCTGTCTGCTCTGATTTCATAAAATGCTGGCCCATTATCATATAGTCACAGCCAAGCCGGTCAAACATAGCCTTCTGCTCCTTAAAAAACTCCGGTATGTACTCTGCCTCAAAACCAACATAGAGCTTTATGTCGGATGCATATTCCTTTCCAAGCCTCCTGATGGTGGACACATAATCCGGTGCCTGCTCCATCGTCATCCTGATGCCCGACACATACCCATCCTTAAAGGGACACGGCACATGGTCCGAAAAACCAAGCTCTGTGATGCCCATTCTGATTGCTGCCTCTATATATTCACGCTCACTGCCATATGCATGCTGACACCTATAGGTGTGCGTATGGTAGTTTGCCTTTAAAAATCCCATCATTACTTAAAGCTCCAAAAATCTATCTCTTATTGCTGTTCAAACAGCTATTCAAATACTACAATTGAAATCAATTTTATCACTTTTTGTACTTTATTACAATCTCATATTTTTGGGACTTTTTTCTCTATGAAATATATATGCGTTATGTTATAATCCATTGATATATGATAGTCATAATAATTCTATCCACCACACAATCATAAATGAGGGGCAAAATACCTTTTGACCCTCATATCATTATATTTTTATATACGGAGGAAATAATGTTCAAAAAAGGAGTGGTTCCCTCCCAGGGACTGAGAATTATCATCGTCGGATGCGGCAAGGTAGGCCGTACTCTCGTTGAGCAGCTTGGCAAGGAGGGGCACGACATAACAATTGTCGACAAAAACAGGGAGAGGATTTCCCAGGTATCCAATATCTATGATGTAATGGGTATTGCAGGAAATGGTGCCAGCTACAAGATACTGCAGGAAGCGGGTATTGATGATGCCGACTTAATCATCGCAGTCACAGGCTCTGATGAGCTGAATCTGCTATGCTGTACCATTGCCACACAGGTCGGCAACTGTGCTGCTATAGCCAGAGTCAGAACGCCTGAATACAGCCAGGAGGCCAAATATCTGCGCGACAAGCTTGGTCTTGCACTCATTATCAACCCTGAGCTTGAGGCAGCTATTGAGATGGCTCATATTCTTCATCTGCCGTCCAGCCTTGAGGTGACAAACTTTGCTCACGGTCAGGCACAGCTCATCAAATATGAGATTCCCGAGGGCAGCATCCTCGACGGAACAAAGCTCATGGATCTGGGCACCAGGCACCATGCCAACATACTTATCGGTGCAGTCGAGAGAGATGATGAGGTCACTATCCCATCAGGTGATTTTGTGCTCCGCAAGGGCGATAAGCTGTCATTTGTCGGCGAACGCAGACATACAAAGGAGTTTTTCAGCCACATCGGAGTCAATACACACAGCGTAAAAAATACACTGATTATCGGAGGCGGCAAAGCCGCATATTACCTGGCAAAGCAGCTCATATCACGTGGCATAAAGGTCAAAATAATCGAAAATAGCTTCGAGCGCTGTGAAGAACTTTCCATACTGCTTCCGGATGCTGTCATCATAAACGGTGACGGAACAGAACAGGCACTCTTAAAGGAAGAGGGCATAGAGACCTGCCAGTCATTTGTACCTCTTACCGGTATAGACGAGGAAAACATCATGCTTACGCTCTATGCGAAGCAGGTTTCCAATGCAAAAGTCATAACAAAGCTTAATCGTATAACTTTTACCAATGTCATAAACAGCCTGGACCTTGGCAGTGTAATCTCGCCAAAATACATCACATCAGAAGCCATAATTGCCTATGTCCGTGCAAAGAAAAACTCTATGAACTGCAATATAGAGACTCTCTACCACATGTACGACTCAAGAGTTGAAGCAATTGAGTTCTTTGTATCAGAAAACTCAAATGTGACAGACATACCGCTTCGAGACCTAAAGCTCAAAAAGCATCTGCTCATCTGCTTCATCAACCGAAACGGCAAAATTATCATTCCTACAGGTAATGACTGCATACAAAAAAATGACACTGTCATGATTATAACAACCCATACCGGCTTTACGAATCTTCAGGATATTATGGAATAGTGGGGGAATGATATGAACACTTCAGTAATTCGATATCTTTTGGGATATATTTTAAAGCTTGAAGGCTTTTTGCTGCTTCTGCCATGTATTGTTGCCGGTATTTATTATGAAAAAAGCGGCATCTACTTTTTGATTGTTGCACTCATAAGCATAGCTATCGGTTTTATTTTTTCGGCTAAAAAACCGAGGGATTTTACCTTTTACCTGAAGGAGGGCTGTGCTACAACCGCACTGGGCTGGATTGTACTGAGTATATTCGGCTGTCTGCCGTTTTACATATCAGGAGAGATTCCAAGCTTCACAGATGCTCTTTTTGAGACCATCTCCGGCTTCACCACGACAGGAGCGAGCATCCTGCCTGAGGTAGAATCACTCTCCTATTGCATGAATTTCTGGCGCTGCTTTACGCACTGGATTGGCGGTATGGGTGTGCTTGTTTTTCTTCTGGCAATCATCCCGCTTTCAGGCGGCAGCAATATAAACCTGATGCGCGCAGAAAGCCCCGGGCCTTCGGTTGGAAAGCTCGTTCCAAAGATGCGGCACACTGCCAGGCTTTTATACATAATATACTTTGGTCTTACGACTATGGAGATTATTTTCCTGCTTTTCGGGAAAATGCCTCTTTACGATGCCATCTGTACCTCTCTCGGCACAGCCGGAACAGGAGGCTTTGGTATCAAAAACGACAGCTTTTGCAGCTACAATGTTTATCTGCAGTGGGTTGTTACCATATTTATGATACTTTTCGGTGTCAATTTCAACGCTTACTACCTGCTTTTCTTCGGTCACATCCGTGACGCACTTAAGGTTGAGGAGGTCAGATACTATTTCGGTATCATAATAGCATCCGTTGTAGTCATAAGCGTGAATATCGCGCATATGTGTACCGGTGTGTTTGACGCAGTCACAAAGGCTGCGTTTCAGGTTGGCTCAATCATCACGACAACCGGATTCTCGAGCACCGATTTCGATAGATGGCCTGAGCTTTCAAAGACACTGCTTGTGCTTTTGATGTTCATTGGCGCATGTGCCGGAAGCACAGGCGGAGGTATCAAGGTATCGCGTATTGTTATCGCTGTAAAGACAATAGGCAAGGAATTAAATGGCTACATTCACCCAAAGAGTGTGAAAAAGCTCACCTTTGAGCACAAGCCTGTAGACCATGATGTTATCAGGTCAATAAATGTTTATTTCATGACGTACGCCGTCATTTTTGTTGTTTCAATGCTGCTTGTTTCCGTTGAAAACTATGATTTCACTACCAATTTCACGGCTGTCGCAGCTACATTTAACAATATCGGACCTGGTCTTTCTCTGGTCGGTCCAACATGCAATTTCGGCTTTTTTAATAATTTCTCCAAATATATACTGATGTTTGACATGCTTGCCGGAAGACTCGAGCTGTTTCCACTGCTCATCCTCTTCCATCCGTCAATCTGGAAGGAATTATTTATTCAAGCAGATAAAAAAGTAAAAGGGAATAGAAAGGAGAAACAAAATGTTCGCATGTAAAAATTGCGGTGGAAATGTGAAGTTTGACATCAAATCAGGCCAGTTAGCCTGTGAATACTGTCATTCACTTTTCGACCCTTACGCGTATGAGGACAAAACCTCTGATGCCGAGGTCCAGAAGGACTTCGACGCAACCATTTTCACATGCCCTCAGTGCGGAGGAGAAATCCTGAGCACAGACGATACCGCAGCTGGCTTCTGCAGCTTCTGCGGTGCATCAACTGTGCTCTACAGCCGCATGCAGAAGGAGCACAAGCCGGCTTATATCATACCATTTGCAAAGACCAAGGATGACTGTAAGCAGGCCTACATGAGCCTCATGAAAAAGGCAATTTTTGCGCCAAAGGAGCTTAAGGATCCTAAGTTTATCGATGGATTCAGGGGTATCTACATGCCTTACTGGACATATTATGTCACCCAGAAGGCTCCTATTTCACTTCCGGCGAAAAGATCCCACCGTTCAGGAGATTACATCATCACAGACCATTACAGGCTCGAGGGAGATCTCGATGCCTACTACAAAGGACTGTCCTACGATGCATCTTCATCCTTTGATGACAGCATCAGCGAGAAGCTTGCACCATATGATGTGAAAAATATGAAGCGCTTTACGCCGGCATTCTTAAGTGGTTTTTACGCTGATACAGCTGATTTACCATCAACGATTTACGCAAGTGACGCAATGGATGCAACCTGCACAAACACAGTAAGCGAAATAAGCAAGGAGCCAGCCTTTACCGGCTTGTCAATCGACAGTGACTCTGCTGCCCTTTCGCCTTTAAGTCTTGGCACTACTGTAAAAGAGACCGACTACTCAATGTTTCCGGTATGGTTTTTGTCATACCGCAATAAGGATCGTGTGGCATATGCCACAGTAAACGGCCAGACAGGCAAGGTTGTTGCAGATCTGCCTATATCTGTCGGTAAATTCCTGCTAGGCTCACTGATTGCGGCAATTCCGGTATACATTTTATTATGTCTGCTGACGGTTCTCACTCCCGGAATGACTCTCACCATAGTCGGTGTGCTTGCGATTATCGCAAATATCTGTTACTCACAGGAGCTGACCATGATTGCTGTAAAGGAAGCCGGTACCGAGGATAAGGGCCGTATCGCAAAGGAACAGCCGGAGGCACTTGGTGCAATCAACAACCGCAGACGCCTTAAGGCTGCAAAAAAGGCCACGAAAACCATAAAGAAAAAGACAAACACATCGTTTATAGCTTACTTTATACTTTTTATATTTGTCATTCAATTTGTTCCTGCTCTGTTTGCAATCATTGCAGGTATCGGAGGCAGCTTTGGCAATGCAGACGGCAGCCTGATTTTATTTGTTATTTTGACCATCATATCATTTATTTTTTCAATCAGAGCCTTCTCAAGCTTTGACCGGATGCCCGGACACAAGGGAGTTGCCGGACTCATTTTTGGCATGGTATCCATGCTTATTGGCGATGCTGTTCTTTTGTTCCAGCCGGTGCTCGATGCATGGTACTATGGCGCAGCTTTTATCATCATCGCCTCAGTGCTTATCACACTGATTAATGTCATCCGCGCATTCAACGTGCTTACAACGCGCAAGCTGCCACAGTTTGCCACACATAAGGGAGGTGATGACCGTGCATAGAAATAATTTTAAAAGTCCTTTTTTGCATTGTATAAAATGCAGATGCTCAGCTTTATTTACATTATTTTTGCTTGTTACAGTCCTTGTTTTGAGCAGCTCATCAAATGTATATGCCACCGAGACAGCCGCAGCTTCCAATCTAAGCGGTACAAACAAGTCTACCGGCTATGAGTACATCCTTGATGACTCTGCCAATTTCATTGACGATGCCTCAAAGAGCAAGCTCATCTCACAGATGAAAAAGACAACCGAATACTGTAACATAGCTGTTGTCACCACCACCTCACATCCTTACGGAAGCACTGAAAGCTATGCAGTCAATACCTTTGAAGACTATTTCGGAACCGGTGCAAATGGTGTCATTTTCGTGATAGACAGAGATTTAGACGAGATTTATCTGGCTTGTGAGGGAAGCACGCAGAGAACCATCCCGAACTCAAAATGTAACTCCATCTGTGACAACACTTATATATATGCCACCTCAAGTCATGATTACGACTATTTCACCTGCTGCATGGAAACAATAGACCAGGTCAACACAGTCCTCGCAGGCGGACATATATCACAGCCTCTCAGATACATTTCCAGTATCTTTATCGCTCTCGCTGCCGGCATGATTTTTTGCTTTGTATATGCATTATCCCTGTCAAAGGGCCGCAAGGCTAAGAGCAACGAGCTCATGGGTGCAGCATTTACAAAGGTAGAGATTCAAAATGCACGCGCACGCTTTATGAGCCAGACAAGACACTACAGTCCACAAAGCTCAGGCTCAAGTGGCGGTCACAGCGGTGGTGGCGGTCATAGTGGCGGCAGTCACAGCGGCGGCGGTCACCACATCTAACCTCTGATTTTGATAAATACAATACCATCATCAGCCCCGGCAAATGCCGGGGTTGTTTTATTACAAAAAAACACTAAAAAATCTCAATTTATGATTGTTTTTAGTACAAATACACTATATAATATTCGTAGTATTTTGAATTATCTTTTAAATTGCTTTTAAATTAGACTAAATTGGTTGTGGAGCGGATATGATTAAACGCAGATATATGAGAACACGACAATTGAAACCCGGCATGATTATTGATCAGGTCATCAAGGATCCTACCGGCCGTAACCTGGTGGTACAGGGCTCAGCTATCGATGATTATATCATCTCTTCGCTGCTTAAGCTCGGTATAATGTCAGTATACATCCGCGAGGGAAATGCTGATCCTGACGATCCGGATGCCATACTGTCTCCAAAGGCTGCCGCCATGGTCAAACAGCTGCGTACGGACGACCGTTCCAAGGTCACCTTAAGCGACAGTGTCAGACAGCGTGTATCAACCGGTGTCCAGTACATCTTCAACAACACTAACTCCGAGGAGCTAACACAGGCAACAAACCAGATTGCAGACTCGCTCATGGAGGCCATCAATGAAAACGATGCCATAGCTGTCGATATCAGTTCCCTCAAAACCAGCGATGAGTACACCTTCAAGCACAGTGTGGATGTGGCTACTATTTCAATGATTCTTGCCAAGCAGATGAAGCTGCCTGACAACGAAATCCACGACATAGGAGTTTCCGGCCTGCTGCACGATATAGGCAAGACAATGATCCCCAATGAGATTCTAAACAAGCCGGGCAGGCTCACGGATGATGAGTTTAATATCATGAAAAAACATTCCGTGTACGGCTACAATATGCTAAAAGACCGAAAGGATTTAAACAACTCTATACTGATGGGAGTGCTGCAGCACCACGAACGCATTGACGGAACCGGATATCCACTCGGCTTTGATGCACCCAAAATCTGTCAATTTGCAAAGATTCTGTCTGTTGCAGATGTCTATGATGCGCTTGTCACAAAGCGTCCGTACAAGGATGCCTTATCACAGCGAGATGCAGTTGAGATGCTTATGTCCATGACAAACCAGCTTGATATAGGTGTCATGCGTGCTTTCATGAGCAGTATGATTCTATATCCTGTTGATTCAATTGTACAGCTTAGCAATGGTGAAAAGGCAAGAGTTGTAAAAAACAGCGAGTACTACATTCTTCGACCAACTGTTGTCGGCGTCGATTCCGGCAGAGTATACAATCTGGGCAATGATTTGAAGTGCGCAAGTATTATTATACTTTAGACATAATGATTTGAGCCACCTTAAGAATAAAAAAGCTGATGCGTCATGCTTACATGCAGGCATCAGCTTTTTGTGCCCAATGGTTTTATAGTTATTAATAGCTTGCAAAAATAAAAAAGCCCTCAGCACTGTGTACTGAGAGCTTTTTGTTTTAGCAGTCCGTACGGGAATCGAACCCGTGTTTCCGCCGTGAGAGGGCGGCGTCTTAACCGCTTGACCAACGAACCGTGTATTATAATACCATGGTCAATCGGATAATGCAAGCTTTTTTTGAAATTTTTTTAAAAATTTTTATTTGTTATTTATCTGCCTTTTTCGCCTTCTTTGCTTTCTTTATACGTTCTCTTTTAAAACGTTCCTTCAGACTCTCTGTAAAGGTATCGAGATACCTGTTCTCCACCTTCGGATTTCTGAATCCCTGTGCCCTGTTAAGCGCAGATTTCTTTAAAGCACCCATTGAATCAATAACTCGGTCTGCACTGGCTCTGATACGTTTTCTCTTTCTACGCTCCTCGACAGCCTCCGCAAGCTCCTGTGACCGCTCCTGCGACCTTTCGTCTGCAGCCTTCTTACGCTCTTTAACCTCTTCCACAACCTCATCCATATAGGTGTTGAAATTGTTCTGCAGATTAACGATTGTCCTACTGAAATCTGTAAGCGCTGACACTGTGATTGCAGTGTCTACAGCTAAAAAGCCCATAAGAAGCAGTGAGAAAAACTCATACCATATAGGTGACATCCAGCCTGTGATGAGCTTCGTAAACGGTGCAATAAAATATACCACTATAAGTCCTGCCACCCCAAAACCTACAGAATATGGAAAACACACCCTGCCGTTTATATTAAGCGGCATGCTGCTGTAATCCCACCAGTATGCGTGAAACAGCTTCTCAAGCGCCCATGATGTGCCATATTCTAAGACAATGCTTCCAAAAAATGCCACAAGAAATATCTGCCACCATGTAAATGTCGCATCAGTATGAGCAGAAATAAGATCTGCTATCGCAGTGATCGCGACACCTCCGGCTCCGTAAATAGGACAGAGCGGACCATAGAGAAAGCCTCTGTTCTCCCATTTTTTTGCTCTGATGGTACAGTAGATGCTCTCATATATCCATCCCATACAGCTAAATATAATAAAATACACAAAATATCTTGATAACCACATATATAATCCTTTCTCCCCGGATAATTTATGATATACAGCAAATGTCATTGATTCCCTTATGTCTGCAAATTAAAAATCACTCTCCGGATACATCTCATCTAAGTATATATCATACCATTTTGTACACTCATTTGTCCATGAGTCAACAGCGTTTTCGTATTGCTGTCGCAGCTTATCGACATTTTCCTTAGTCCAATCCGCATTTATTATGTTTTGATTTAATTTTTCTGCTTCTTCAGCCGCCTTCACCATCGGCTCCGCCGCAAGGGCAAGCTTCCACTCGAGGTACGCCTCATCTGTTGAAAGCTGTCTGGTCTCATGCCTCTCCCTCTTAGGAACAGCCGCAAGTGCCTCGACCATCGCAGCATCCTTTGCCTGCATGAGTGCCGGCAGATTGCCATCCTGTGATGCCTTAAGCCTTGAAATATAATGGCCATAGCCAAACGGATAGTACATCACTTTGTCCTTTTCAAAGACCAGTATGGCATCAGCCACCTGCTTTATGAAATACCTGTCATGCGATACAAAAAGCATGGTGCCGGTATATGCCTTAAATGCCGATTCGAGTGTCTCCTTCGCCGGAATATCCATGTGATTGGTCGGCTCATCGAGTATCATTAAGTTCGGACGGCCTGTCAGAAGCTCTGCTAACACAAGCCTGGACTTCTCACCACCTGAGAGCGAGCTGATGCGCTTTGAGGCATTTGCCCCTCCAAACAGATACATGCCAAGTGTCTTTCTTAAGTCCTTCTCCACAAGTGCCGGAAAAAGCTCGTGAAAATGGTCTCTCACGGTCTTATCGCTGTCTATAAGTGCCGACTGCTGGTCAAAATATCCCACCAGTAGATTATTGCCGAGCTGGCTTGTGCCCTTTATTGGCGGAATAAGCCCTGCCACCGTCTTTAGAAATGTTGATTTTCCTATGCCATTGTCACCGATTACGGCAATCTTCTGACCACGCCTTATACGAAGCGACAGCTCAAGCAGTGCCCTGCCGTCGTAGCCAATTTTTAATTCCTTCGCCTCGTAAACCCATTTACCGCACGGAAACTGTGGCTCGATATTGCCTGTAAAAATATGAGCTTCGTCTTCAACCGGCTTTTCTATCAGCTTCATGCGTGCCAGCATGGTCTTTCTAGAGCGTGCAAACGCAGCTTTCTTAGGCTTATGCTTGAATTTGTCGATAAGCTCATTATTGTGTGCAATCTCCGCCTGCTGGCGCTCGTAGGCTTTGCGCTGTATCTGCAGATTTTTAAGCTTCTGCTGCCTGTACTGCGTGTAGTTACCGGCATATCTGTGCAGACTGCCATTTTCAAGCTCATAAACACCAGTCGCAACTGCATCAAGAAACGCCCTGTCATGGGACACAATGACAACAGCCTTTGGATAGTTTATCAGATAATCCTCCAGCCACTCGACAGTTTTCATATCAAGATGATTCGTCGGCTCATCAAGAAGCAGTAAATCCGGCTTTTCAAGCAGCAGCTTTATAAGTGAAATCTTGGTCTGTTCACCTCCAGAAAAACTGCCGAGTGTACGGCTTTTTTCTTCTTTTTCAAAGCCAAAGCCTGTAAACAGCCTGTCGTACTCCATCTCGTAGTCAAACCGCTCTTTGGAATATGTATCCCTGTCCGGACAGCTCTCAAGAAGTATTTCCTCGATTGTCTTGTCCTGATTGGAGGAATCAACCTGACGGAGCATTCCGATTGTGATATTTCGCGAGGTTACGATTCCAAGACTATTTTTGCAGGCAGTCTCTTTGCCATGTGCTCCTGACGACATACCGCGATGGTCATCGCGGTCAAGCTGCATCTCTCCTGCAAGAAGCCGAAGCAATGTGGTCTTTCCTGCTCCGTTTTTGCCGACAACAGCTATTTTTTCTTTTTCCTTTATATAAAAATCAATATGGGACAGAATCGTCTGACCTCCTGCCGAAACTGTCCCATCCTTAATCTGGTATAACATATCTAATTAATATCCTTCAAGCTGTCCAGAAGCTCGAGATCCGACTGCTGTACCTTGATATTGGAGGTCACAGGCTCCTGTCCCGGCTTTGTAACTGTGATTTCAATAACAGAATCTGCCGGAATGCCACTGCCAAATGCATACTGTAAAAAGGATACAAACTTTGGGTGGTTTGCTGTAAATGTATTTTTTGCTTTCATCATTTTCATTATGCTTGCTGGGTTCATGTATTTTCTCCAATCTTATCTATATGATATCTCTTTCGACGCACATATCTTTACGTTCATTATATTATACCATGAGTCAATTCTATAATCTATCATTTTAGAATTATTTAATCAGCAATCATTTAGTTATTGAAGTGCTCTGCATTTTTCTGCTGATATACTGCATAAGTGTCACAATGTTTCCCAAATAAAAAATATGCTGTACCTCATATTTCAATATACTCAAAAACAGATGACCCACATAACATATATGTAAGCCATCTGCTCTGATGCTAAAACTAATTAAATTGTTTACTCCTTCACGCCTCCAAGTGTGACACCGGCAATAATATATTTTGATAAGAGAAGATATACAACAATAATAGGCACGATAGCTACTGTTATCATCATATAGATTTTTCCCATATCGAAATTCATATAGTCCGCACCTCGAAGTGTGGCAATCAAAATTGGTACTGTCATCTTGTTCTTTGACTGGATGATCAGGGCCGGTGTGAAGTAGTTGTTCCATGAACCTACAAATGTGAAAATTGCCTGTACTGCAATTGCAGGTTTCATGATTGGCAATACTATATGGTTGAATGTCTTAAACTCATTCGAACCATCAATTCGTGCAGCTTCTACAAGTGATAGAGGGAGTGATGACTGTAGATAGCTGTACATGAAATAGAATACCGCCGGCGATGCTATTGACGGAATGATAAGTGGAGCCCACGAATCATACATTCCCATATTTGTTATTAAACGCAGGAAGCCCATCGCAGTAACCTGTGTCGGCATAACCAGTATCGCCATGATAAATGTAAATGCAGCTTTCTTTAACTTAAAATCGTAAGCATAAAGTCCATATGCTGTAAGCGATGAAAAATATGTACATAAAACTGCACTTGAGCCCGATATAATAAGGCTGTTTACTATTCCCCTAAACATAGGGAAGGATCCGTCATTAGCTACAGATTTCAGATTATCCAGGAAATGCCCGCCCGGGATAAATGAGAAGCCCTTCTGCAGCTGTGCATGCGACCTTGTCGCATTGATTATAAGTATTACAAAGAAGAACAGGCATAAAAATGATAATAATATCAAAACTATATGCGCTATAACACTACGGACATTAATTTTATGTTTTGGTTTCATTATTTAGCCGCCTCCTTTTTCTTTCTTCTAGCTTCTTTTGCAGCTCGCTTTGCTGCTGCCTTTGATCCGTCAGGATCGCTGTCATTTGTCATTCTGTATACGATGAAGCACAGAATTGCGCTGACTATAAACAGATATACTGACAATGTTCCGGCCATACCATAGTTCTTACTCTTTAAGTGGTTGTTCAGGAACATGATAAGTGTCATTGACGTTCTGTCCGGATTTCCCTGTCCGTTTGTCAGAATCTGAGGTACATCGAACATCTGGAGTCCACCGATGATTGATGTGATGAGTGTATATGCAAGTATTGGTCGTATACTCGGTAAAGTTATATAGAAGAATCTCTGCAATGCATTACATCCATCCAGATCTGCCGCCTCAAATACTTCTGTACTGATACCCATAACTGCTGCCATGAGCATAATAGTCGTATTACCGAACCACATAAGGAAGTTCATGAAGCCGATGAGTGATCTGGTTCCAAATACACTTCCCATAAAATCGATAGGCTTGCTGATTACTCCCATAGACTGCAGGATTGAGTTCACAGGACCACTGTTCGAGAACAGTGTAAAGAACAAAAGTGCAAATGCAGATGCCATGATCAGGTTTGGCAGATAAATTACTACCTTAAAAAACTGTAATTTGTGAATTTTTAATCTGGCATCAGTGAACCAGTTTGCTAAAACAAGTGCAACCACAATCTGTGGAATAAATCCGATAACCCAGAGGATAAGAGTATTCTTACCATATGTGATCATATCCGATTTAAGAAGCTCGGCATAGTTAGCCCATCCCACAAAATTCGGTCCTATTTCTTTGATTCCGGATCTATAGTATTCAAAAAAACTGAACCTTACCGTATCTACTAACGGAATCAGAGAAAAAATTAAATATGTTATGAAAAACGGAAGAATAAAGATATATCCCCATTTTGCATAGCTTACGCTCTTTCTTTTCTTCTTCATGAGCCAAATTCCTTTCTACCAGAGTCACCTCTGCGAAGCCCAAAGGCTCCGCATGGTGTTTTATTTATCTTATTTCGGCCATGTAACCTTTTTGATATCAGGATAACGTTCTACAATTGCTGTCTCAAAGTTTTTCTTAGCCTTATCATAATCAACCTTACCCTGTAAGTAATCGCTGAATGAGTTCTGGATGAGCTCTACACATCCCTGATCATATGCTGAAAGAGGTGCAATCTTGATATTCTCAGCTACAGGTTCAAAGTAAGCAAATGGGTTCTGTCCGCCAAGGAAGTCTGATGCGAATGAATCATCTTTTGCTGCTTCCTGCATTCCTGATTTTGTATTTGTGAAATCAGAGTAATCCTTAGAGATCTTGAGTAAGTTGTCTTTATTTGCTGTTAAAGCAAGGATGATATCCTTAACATGCTTAGGGTTATCTGTTCCTGTTGCTGCGTGGAGGTAAGATCCGCCCCAGTTGTAATTCTGTGGTGGTGTTGTAACAGCCCATGATCCTTCTGCTCCATCCCAGTTTGGTGCAAGTGTGAAATCGATTCCCCATGCTGGGAAAAGGAATGCAAATACCTTTGACTGAGAACCCATTGCTTTGTTCCAGTCATCATTAAACTGGCCTTTAACTTTAGCATCAACATATCCTGCATCAAGCCACTCTTTTGAATCCTCTACCCAGTTTGTAATCTTCTTATCCACTACAACCTCATCTGCTCCAGGCTGTACCCATGAGTTGTCGATTGAGTTTCCATATAAACGGAATGTATCAGCGTAAGAAGATAATGTGTAGTATCCCTTTGCCTTAAGTTCCGCTGCTGTAGCCTTTAATGTATCCCAGTCCTTTGTCTTCTCACCGATTACTTCAGGATCATCTGTTCCGAATACATCCTTTGCAATATCGCGACGGTAAACTAAAAGTCCAGGACAGCACTGCCATGTTGAACCTCTCTGTACTCCGTCTGAATCAGAAGCTGTTTTTCTTGTGAAATCGAACTGATCAGCAAACTCTTTGTCGCAATCAATTCCAAGATCCTTAAGAGGCATTGCTACGTCTGCATCTTTATCTGTATATTTGAATACGTAATCTGTCTCTGATAAGAACATATCAATCTTGTCATCTGCTGCTGCATCCGCCTGTTTTGAAAGAGCTTCATCAAGCTTCTGCTGGTAAACACCATCCTGGTTAGGATTTACTACCCAATGGATTTCTGTGCCATCCTTGAGGTATGTAATTGTACCATCTTTAGAAGTTTCTTTAACCTCCGGGTAAACAGCCTCAACTCTTGTTCGAAACTCGTCGTTCCATGAATAGATATTGATAACCTTTCCCTCTTCTGCATTAGAAGCGCCTGTTCCGTTTCCTGCTGTTGTTCCACATCCTGCAAGGAGTGTTGCCCCCATAGACAGTAACAGCATTGTGCTAATCACTTTCTGTTTCATTTTTCATTTCCTCCATAGAAACTATTTTGATATCTCGTTTACAGTTGTAATATTACTCCTTAATCGTTTTCGTTTATATTAAATCAATTGTAAAAATATCAGATTCATGTCATAATAATAGAAAGATGACATAAATCTAATATTTTGTTGCAAAGGAGAACCTTTATGGCACTTTCAAAAGAATGGTATGACGCAGAATTTGTTGACAGCGAGAGCGAAACACTGCATCGTGCTCCAAGTATTGAATATAGTTTTTATAACGCAGTCAAAACCGGGGATATGGAATATGTAATAAAAAACTGCAAAGAAGATGCATTTATACACCTTGAAGGAACAGGTGTATTGTCCAGAAATAGTTTACAGAATATCAAATATCACTTTGTTGTCACAACCGCCATGATCACAAGATACTGTATTGATGGAGGACTCGAGCCTGAGCAGGCATACCGTCTGAGTGACTTCTATATACTTAAGATGGACAGCTGCTCCACCGTACGCCAGGTTGCTGACCTGCATCACGAGATGGCAAAGGATTTCACAGGTAAGATGGTGCTACAGAAGAAATCGTCTATCCTCTCAAAGCCTGTTACCCAGTGTGTTGACTATATATACAGCCACATAAAAGAGCGTGTCACAATAGCTGATCTGGCTGCATACACAGGTCTTTCCGAGAGCTATCTTTCAAGGGTATTCAAGCAGAATCTCGGTGTTTCGATAAGTGATTATATAAGGGAAAAGAAAATAGAAAAAGCGACTCACCTGCTCAAATACTCAGATAAGCCGATTATAGATATAGCCAACTACCTGTCATTTTCATCACAGAGCCACTTTATCCAGATATTCGAGAGTTTTACAGGGCTTACACCAAAGAAATATCGCGACAGGTACTACAAATCCATGTGGTAGTCTGATACCAAAAGCCTTGTACTACGCACAAAAAATTCCCACGCAAACATGCGTGGGAATTTTATTTAGCTGATACCCAATGATACGATATCAAACGCTATTAATTTTATAAACTATCACTCTATGTATATCTCAACCGTATGACATTTGTCTGTAGAAAGCATTTCAATAGCATGCTTTGGAATACGCACGCTGTTTCCTGTAACATTTTCCACTTTTACATCATCACAGAGTGCTCTTTTGATGTGCGCATCCCCAGGTTCGAGCTTATCAGGATTGTGAACTGAAATATCAAATCCATGACCTGCAAATTCTAACGAAACTTTTGCATCACCTTTTTCGTTATACTGCTGTGGCATGAGTACAGGCTCAATAACAAGATCTCCAAGCTCTCCATGGACTCCGTATACAGATGTTATCATAGTAAGCATATACCAGCTTGCGGCACCTGTAAGGTATGAATACAGACCTCTTCCATCATTATCAAAATACTCCGGTACTCCCGGATACATCCTGCTTCTGTCAAAGTCCATCGCAGTATCAAGAAGTGTCTTTAATACCTTGTAACCCTCTTTTATAAAGCCCTGTTTATAGAGCGCATTGGCATACATTACAGCCATATGTGAGAATACAGCACCATTTTCTTTTTCACCATATGCAAATCCAAACATTCTTCCAAGATCAAACTTTTCTTCCTTAAAATCAGTGTTTAGTCTGTAGCCACCGGCTTTTTGATCAAACAGATATTTGTCTGCGCTATTACAGATTGCCTTGATCTGTTCTTTTTTTGCGGTTCCACTCATGATGGCAAATACCTGTCCTGTAAGCATCATGCGTACATCTCCACTCTCACATCGTTCCACCGGTCTGCCGTTATTGTCATAATATCCGTTGAACCAGCCTCCATCCGTGCCATCTGATATCCATTCGTTTTCGCGGATGTTTTTCATCATCCACTCAGCCTTATGCTCCAGGTTTTCGCAAATCGCAGCTATTGGTACAAGAACAGTGCCTCCGCTTGTGCAGTTCTCACATGCCTTTGCATAGCTCATGAGAAGCTCCTGCTTTTTGTCAGGGCAGTTGTAAAGTATTTCGTCATCAGCAAGCAGCAGCTTAAGCTCCTCTAACACCTCAATCCTGTTTATTCCGCTTATTTTTTCCACATTTCTTAAACACTTTGCTATATCAAGCAGATTTCCGGCATATGCACATGTAAATGCAACACTTTCGCCTTTGTCCCATGCCATATCGAGCGCATCGTTCCAGTCTGCACCGTGCAGCCTCATCTCGTTGTGCTCCCCCACATCATAGAAAGCGCACAGATTTTGGATCAGAATATGCTCTAAAACCGTTCCAAAATATATCTGACTACCTACCGTCCTTTGTTTATTTCCATATGTATTATTCCATGCTTCATCATGGCTTGTGCCTCTCATGGACTGGTAATCCTTAAAGTACGTCGTACGCTCAAAAAGTACATCTGTATCACCGGTCTGGTCAATATAAAGCTTTGTGGTTACAAATGGCCAGAATGCGTGATCCATCCATACACGTGTGATGTTATTTCTGTCAGCAATAAACTCGCCAGGCTCGTTTCCTATAATAGTCGCATTGGTTCCATCAATTCTCACACCGCCATAATTGTTTACAATCATCCTGCGGACATCCGAAGGCTCCATAAGTAAAAGTGCAAGACAGTCCTGCCATAGATCTCTCCAGCCTCTTCCACCTTTTCCATAATCATGATGTGGAAGGAATGAACAGCCGTATATTCTTCGTAAGATAGGTTGAAAACATATCCATTTAAGATAATTGTCCTCCTTGGCATTTCCTGTCTCAAAATCAATATTTACCTTGTCTATCCAGTGTTTCTTGACGGTGTTTAGTTCTTCTTTTACTTCAAGTACACTGCGGTACCGTCCGGTAATGGCATTTATGTCATTTTCTTTTTCCGTAAGACCTGCAAGCATGATATAGCTTACCGTCTCCAGCGGTTTTATAATACGGTTTGCAAATTTTATTGCTCCGACTGCTTCTTTTCCCTGAAATTTTTCTCCGGCCTTTGCACCTGCTTTTTCAGTTCTGACTGCCTCAGGAATAAGGAAAGAGCCTCCCTCTCCTATAAACTGCTCAACGGTAGGATAGAAACTCTCAGGACTTTCTCCGTTTCCGGATGATCCATATACGAAGTAGCTTATATCATTTTTCCGGTGTCCACGCTCATCAAATGAGAGGACAGGTGTAACCTCTATGCCGTATTGTGTGGTTTCTATTCTGTGCAAAAGTGATGTCACATGTCTGTGATCCCTGATATTGTCAGCACTTCTGCCATAGATTGGGATTGCCCCGATTGGGACTATCTCCATAGCCTCATCTGTCTTGTTAGTGATCTCCACAAGCATGACTTCCATGCTTCCATCAAGTGTAACAAATGATGTCGTGTCGGCCTCTAACCCATATATCTTTGAAGCACGGTGCAGCTTCTGCCACATTAAACCTGCCTCAAGCTCACTTTCATCCTGATTACCTGTAAATCTGTCGGCCTCCTGCTGTGCAGATGATCCGCATACTGACCAGAAGCCCTTTCCCACAATCCGACACCAGAAATTTCTGGTACCTTTATTGTTGTGGAGATTTTCTATACTAACAGGTTCCAGAAGAAAGGTATTCTGGCTTGTTTTACTGTCTCCGCCGAGCGTTGGTGTAATGCTTGATTTAAGCCCTTTTTCCCCTGCAAGCGGCAGATACAGTCCACTGTAGTTTTCGGGATTTTTGATCCTGAAGGTTCCGTATTTGTCTATAAAATCTATATCTTTCATATTTTCAATCAATCCTCTATACAATTACAAATCAAATTTTCACACACCATATACAATCCTATAGCAGTCATTATCCCACCTACGGAAAATTTACATGGTAAGCTCAATCTCTGTCTGCTCGCTAAGAAGCTCTTTTGGAATATAGTCTCCCTCAACCGCCTGTCCGTTTACAAGAAGGCTCTTGCATCCGCTCTCAACATGATCAGGATTTTTTACAACTATATGAAGATGGCATCCCCTGAAATCCTTCTCTATCTCGAATCCATCCCAAGCTTTTGGAATAGACGGAGCAATATGAAGTCCATAGAAATCAGGACGCATACCAAGTATTCCCTCTACACATCCAACCATGACTGTTGAAGCAGTTCCTGTGAGCCAGTGTACATGTGAACGTCCAAAGTTTGGACTTGCTTTTCCTTCAGTAAACTGTCCATAGCAGTACGGCTCAAGTCTTCTTATCTCCGCTCTGTCATTCTGTGCGGCAGGAGCATTTTCAATAAAATACTTAAAAGCTCTGTCTCCATGTCCTTTAAGTGCCTCAGCAAGAATTATCCAGCCCTGTGACTGTGAGAATATTCCTGCATTCTCTTTAGTTCCCGCATTGTATATCACTGCGAGTGCTCCGTCGAATGCATGAGCATGATATGGAGGATCCATAAGAATGGCGCCATACTCGGTATTGAGTCTTTCATATACCATTTCAAGAGCCTTATCAGCCTGCTCATCACTTGCAAATCCACTTATAACAGCCCAGCTCTGTGGGTTGAGCCACATATTTGCCTCAGGATCATCACGCTTTCCGATAACCTGTCCATCCCCTGTAAATCCACGGATAAATCTGTCCTCGTTCCAGCAAAGCTCCTGAATGATCTTTCCGAGTTTTTCCTGGCTCTCATCAAGATATGTGATATATTCATCATCTTTCTTATAGGCTGCAAACTCTTTTAATATAGTCATTGCATAGTAGAACTGAAGTGCTACGAAGGTTGACTCTCCATCTGCACCAAGCCTCAGGCAGTCATTCCAGTCTGCGTAAAGTCCTGCAGGCATTCCATGTTTTCCGAGGTGGTTCATCGAAAAATCAATTGCTCTCTTTAAATGCTCGTAAACCGTTCCCTCATCCTTGTTGGCGAATGGAATGACCTCATCTATAAATGCTACATTTCCTGTCTCTGATACATATTTGTATACAGTTGGGAAAAGCCATAATGCATCATCAGCTCTGTAAGCCGGATGTCCTGTCTCCTGTACATAGGAAGCGTCGTCAGGAGTATCCTCATGTCCCGGATTGTGTGTAAACTTGACAAGCGGAAGTCCTCCACCGTTATCAACCTGTGCTGAGAGCATGAATCTGATCTTTTCAACAGCCATCTCTGGTGCAAGGTGTATAACACCCTGAATATCCTGGACTGTATCACGGTATCCGTATCCGTTTCTGAGTCCACAGTATGTAAATGATGCAGCCCTTGACCAAATAAATGTCATGAAACAGTTATATGCGTTCCATGTATTGATCATTGTGTTGAACTCATCACTTGGTGTATTAATCTGGAAATGTGATAACTGTCCATGCCAGTATGCGATAAGCTCCTCAAGTTCTTTGTCGCAGACAGCTTTTGTATCCGTGTAAGAAGCAACAATCTTTCCTGCTGTCTCATTATCTATCATTCCAACTAAGAATGCTATTGTCTTTGTCTCGCCCGGTGCCAGCTCCAATACTGTTGTGATTGCTCCACAGCTATTCTCGTTGTAGTTGCCGTGGTTGTTAAGCTTTCCGCTCTCTACTCCGACAGGATTGCCATATCTGTGATATTCTCCGAGAAATTCTCCCCTGTCACCGCACCAGCTGTCAACAGGTGCTCCTGCAAGTCCGATAAATCTGTTTACCACATCCTTGTTGTCAATTTCCTTGCCATCCTCGATGCGGTCAAGATTGGCATGGATCATCTGACGCACTCTGTTCTCCACAAATACTGTCTTTGTAATATACTGTGAATACTGCAGATTCACCTGATCCTGCTCATAGTTGCTGTTGTTTGTAAACTCAGCGTAGCCTGTAATATTAAGGCTTCTTGCCTTATCAGAATTATTCGTCACGCTCAAATTCCACACTTCGTATGTCTTGTTCAGCGGAACGTAGTATCTTACTTCTGAATGAATACCGCTGTAATCAGCCATCATCTTTGTGTATGCTGTTCCATGATGACACTCACTCTTGTATTCATTCAAATCCTTTCCTACAGGCTGCCACGAAGCTGACCAGTAATCCTTGCTGTCGTTGTCTCTGATATAAATATATCTGCCAGGCTCATCGAACTGATTAAACACATATCTCAAAAGCCTTCCGTTTGCACCTGACTTTGCAAAGCTGTATCCACCTGCATTATTGGAAACAATTGCTCCATATTCCGGCGATCCAAGATAGTTTACCCATGGTGCCGGTGTGTCAGGTCTTGTAATAACATATTCTTTTTTTGATTCATCAAAATATCCGTATTTCATATTCATTGCTCCATTCTCTACTTAATTATGTGATCTGCGGTTACAACTGCCTCCAACGTATATTCAGCAGTGATCCATTTTCGTAATATAATATACATTTTTGCAGCAGTGTATTATACAAAATTATTTCTTAAAATATCAGATTCATGACATAACTAAACTTATCTTACCGGGGCGTTTAACATCTTCATCGTAGCTATCCTTCTGGTATACACGGACATAATCGATCACATATGGATTATTCTCAAAGCTTGTCTCATCGTTTGGATTTCCAACCCAGCTTCCACCAACAGCAAGATTTAAGATAATGTAAATGCAGGAAGGTATCCCTGTCCCTTTGGAACCTTTGCACGGCATTCAAATCGTCCATATATGAAGGTCTGCTTATTCTGTGTTGAAACTCTTCCTGATGTATAGGAAGCTGCTTCTTTTGTTGAGCCGGTATCACCATCAGTAACTTTTTTGACCGGATTTATTATTAATTTTCCTGTAATTTCCGCAATTCCCTCGGTGTCATGCCAAACTGCGCCTTAAACATCCGGCTGAACACCTTATAATTCGTAAATCCATTGTGCTCCAGTATGTCCGTGATGGAATCCTCAGTTGCCAGAAGCTCCTCATGTATGTGATTGATTCTTACCTGATTGACATACTCGAGAAATGTAACTCCCATGCATTTTTTGAACATACGGCAGAAATAATCCTGATTGAGTGAGGCTATGTCTGCCGCCTCCTTTAATGCTATTGGCTCCTGATAGTTTTTCGCTACATATCTAAGGACATCCTTAAGGCGCGCTATCTGTCTGGATTCTTTTCCCGCATTCACCTCTTTGTACGAATAATTTGTAAACAAAATATATAAGAATTCGTTCACTTTTGCCATAAGCCGAAGCTCATAGCCCTTGCCCTTTTTCCGGTATATATGCGCTATCGACTTAAGAAGAGACTTCATCTGCTCATATTTTCTGCTGCCATTCTCGGTCTCATAGCACTCTCTAAACCTTATTTGTCCGTAATCGTCTATGTAGCTGTCCAGATATGCATACGGTATCTGCACCAGAAGCACCCTGACTCTTTCATAGCTTTGCGTGCCATGTATCTTATTTGAATTTATGACAAAAAATTCATTTTCTTTCAATGTATATTCATTTTCACCACAGACAACCTGCAGTGAGCCGGAAACTACATAGATTATCTCTATATGGTCATGCCAGTGCCTCGGTGAAAACTGCCTGTAGTCCTCGTATCTGTCGCAGTAGATTGGAAGATGTGGTATTGATCTGACGTTTTCGTGTGTGTATTGCTGCATAATTTTCTCCCTGACTTACTAAATCAAACTTCGTATTTAATGCTATGATACCTTTTGACCCTTTAATCATGCTATATTAGCCTGAGCATATCCAATTGTTCCGAAAAAAAAATATTCATAGTTTGAAATTCTACCTTCAAAATATACTCCTCTCACGCAAAAAGTCAATATCGACCTAAAATAATGTCAGTATCACAATTGTATATATCGCTTTTATAATTTACAATCATCTTGTACGAAAAGAACAAGCTCCCGACATATTAATGTATGGGAAGCTCATTAAATAATAAAAATATAAGAAAGGTAATCTGCTATGAACAAATGGTCACGATTCAAATTCACTCCTAATCTTCCACTTGGGGCAAATGGTGAAAGAGTTACAGGAAGCAAGGCTCACATAGAGCTTTCAAAGGAAGCTGCCAAGGAAGGCATGGTACTTCTCAAAAACGAAAACAACGTACTCCCTCTTGCAGCGGGTTCTAAGGTAGCCCTGTTTGGAAAGGGTACTTTCGACTATGTAAAGGGCGGTGGCGGAAGCGGTGATGTAACCGTTGCATATATCCGCAATCTCTACGAAGGACTTAAGCTTCAAAAAGAGAAAATAAGCATATTTGAGGAGCTGTGTGATTACTACCGCAACGACATTAAAAAGCAGTATGCAGCCGGTGCTGTACCCGGCATGACTATAGAGCCGGATGTACCGGCTGAGCTTTTAAGCAAGGCTCAGGCATATACCGACACTGCTATCATCTCAATCTGCCGCTACTCCGGAGAAGGCTGGGACAGAAAGAGTGTTATTGACCCAAACAACAAGGCTCTCTGGGACTACGAACGCGAGATGACCGAAAAGTCGGCAGAGCTTTTTAAGGATGGTGATTTCTGTCTCTCCGTAAAAGAAAAGGAGATGATTGACACTGTAAAAGCCAGTTTCAAAAATGTAATCGTGATTTTAAATGTCGGCGGAATGGTTGATACATCTTGGTTTGCTTATGATGATCAGATTCAATCAGCACTGCTTGCCTTACAGGGTGGTATTGAAGGCGGGCTTGCTGCCGCTGAGCTTCTCGTAGGAGATGGCAATCCTTCCGGAAAAACTGTCGATACATTTGCCAAATCACTCGACGACTATCCGTCTACTTACAATTTCCACGAGTCAAGAGACTATGTGAACTATACCGATGATATATATGTCGGATACCGCTATTTTGAGACAATTCCGGGAGCTGCCGAGAAGGTTGTATACCCATTTGGCTATGGACTCTCATACACCACATTTGATGTGGAGACTGTTTCTGCCGGCGTTGTGAATTCCAACTGTACGTCTGAGGTCAATAAGCTTTATGCAAAAGTCCGTGTGACAAATACAGGTAAATTCTCCGGAAAAGAGGTTGTTCAGGTATACATTGCTAAACCACAAGGAAAGCTTGGCAAGCCTGCAAAGGAGCTCGCAGCCTTTGAAAAGACAAGAGAACTGCAGCCGGGTGAATCACAGCTTATGATCCTCACATGGGAAATAAACGATATGGCGTCATATGATGACCTTGGAAAGGTTAAAAAATCTGCATATGTACTTGAAGCCGGTTCATATGATATATACGTTGGAACGAGCGTCCGTGACGTGACAAAAGCTGATTACTCATATATATTAAATCATGATGTAATTACCGAACAGCTTTCAGCAAAGCTGGTTCCTACAAGTCTGCCAAAGAGAATGCTCGCTGACGGAAGCTATGAAGCTCTGCCTCAAAGTGAGCCTGTGGACACCGACTACTCAGCTATTGGCAACATTGACCCTTCCCTGACAGAGGGTGTTGCTCCCGGTCAGAGAGCCATCCCATACTTCCGCTTTGCCGATGGCATGGCTAAAAACGGCAGTCACGACATCATGGATGTTGTGGAAGGACGTATCACGCTTGATGAATTTGTATCAGAGCTTTCCATCGATGATCTCATTCATCTTCTCGGCGGACAGCCAAATACCGGTGTTGCAAATACCTTCGGTATCGGAAATATGCCTGAATACGGTATTCCTTCTGTCATGACAGCAGATGGTCCTGCAGGAGTGCGCATAGCACCTGAGGTCGGTATATGCACCACTGCGTTTCCATGCTCCACACTGCTCGCATGCACATGGAACCCGGATGTTTTAGAGGCTGTAGGACGCGCGGGCGGTGAAGAATTAAAAGAAAATAATCTTGCCCTGTGGCTCACACCTGCCATTTGTATTCACAGAAGTCCTCTCTGTGGACGTAACTTTGAGTACTACTCAGAGGATCCATTTGTCACAGGAAAGCTCGCAGGTGCCATGGTACGCGGAATCCAGTCAAACAATGTCGGTGCCACACTCAAGCACTTTGCCTTGAACAACAAGGAAACAAACCGCAAAAACAGTGATTCACGCGTTTCAGAAAGAGCTGCCAGAGAAATCTATCTGAAGGCCTTTGAAATGATTGTAAAAAATGAAAATCCATGGGCTATTATGTCCTCTTACAATATGATAAACGGCTATCGAGCCTCTGAATGTGAAGACCTTTTGACAGGAATACTGCGTGATGAGTGGGGCTATGAAGGAATGGTCACAAGCGACTGGTGGACCTGTGGCGAGCATTACAAGGAGACAAAAGCCGGAAATGATCTTAAGATGGGAAATGGATATCCTGATCGTGTAAAGAAGGCTTATGATAAGGGTGCCATCTCTCGTAGTGAGATGGAGACCTCTGTAAAGCGTATATTAGGATTAATATTAAAGCTTGATTAAATTTTACTCTGCTTTATGCAAACCTACCCGGTTCATAATACCCGATACTTATTATACAAAAACAAAAACGGACATGCAAAACTGCCATGTCCGTTTTTGTATTTGTTTTTGTATTTATATATCTCAATCATTAATTCTGTATTTTAGCATATTCCTCAATTTTACATACATGCTCTTTTGTTTTTTCATCATAGTTGATTGCCACAAGCAGGATGTTTCCCGTATATTGCAATAATGAATTCGGATACTGTCTCTCACGAATCTGCTGCATGGCTGTATCTGCATTCTTATTCCATTTCAGCTCCACAACAAGCGCCGGATAATCATTTATATACTCAGGCTTCGGAATATAAACAAAATCAGCAAAGCCACGCCCTGTCGGTAACTCCCTGACCGGCTTAAAATAATAGTTCATTGTTCCAAGATAAGCAATGGTCAACACACTGCTAAGGGAGTTCTCGTCATTATATTGAATCACCGAGGTATACTCCATATGAATCTGCTCAATTTTTGCTGCCACAGTATTTACATCTTTGTTTATTGTTGCATTAAACAAATCTATTGACTGTCTCTCAAACTGTAGGATTTCATCCCATTTGTTTTCCTCAACCGCATCCATAAGCTCATTGCGAAGCTCTTCATTCGGAATATATGCCATCTGATTTTTCTGATTAAAAGCCAGATATCCAAGATGTATAAGCAATGTCAGCACATCATCTTTGTTTTTAAATGATACCATATCATTCTGAAACGTCGTTGTTCTGACTTTTATCTCATTTCCGGAAATCATTGAAATAATAGCGGCTCTTAATCCATCAAAATCCATGTCAATAAGCGGAATCAGAGATTCATATGTGCCGGTCTGTGACCAATAGCTTTGGAAGCTGCCTCTCATCATCACGCTCACTACCGCTTTTGGATTATACACATGTTTACCCGAAAGCATATAGCCATCATACCAGTTTTTTACTGCTTCATAATCCCTGTCATACTTTTTGCATAACTGCTTAACCTCATCATCTGTAAAGCCAATATATGATGCTAGCGCTCCTGCATCAAGCATTGTGAACTCTTCAAAATTGTTAAGTGCTGACTGGGTTTTTAGCTTTTTAATAGGAAGTATGCCGGTAAGATAAGCTAACGCAATATACTTTGTCGGCTCTGTCCCTTTAAACATTCCTCTGAGGAAATTAATATATTCCTCCTGCAGTTCCTTATTATTAGCCTCATCTCTTATCAACACATCCCACTCATCTATTATGATAACAAAGGTATTTCCTGTGGCTGCGTTTATATAAGACATGGCTCCATAGACTGTTTTAACAGTGTCCGGTATCACATCACCATATGCTATTATAAGCTCATCAAGAATACCGTTATTGATGTATTTCACGGTGTTTTGCACTTCGCCCGCATCCATCATGCACCACTGGACATCAATATGAATAACATCATATTTATTAAGGTTGGTCTCAAAGGAATCAAGCCTGCCTACCTTTAGAGTGGAAAACATATCAAAGGAATCACATCCTCTGCTATAATAAGCAGCAAGCATATTCGCCGTGATGGACTTTCCAAAGCGCCTCGGTCTGCTATTGCATATGCATGCCATATCAGAACCTATAACCTTATTGGTGTATGCCAAAAGCATAGTTTTATCCACATATATTTCCGATTTCAATGTCTTTTGAAAAGCTTTATTTCCCGGATTTAAAAATCTTCCCATGAATTTTCCTACCTTAATGAAATAATTTAACAACCTATACTACATGTTAAGTATAGCAGTTTTTAATCAACTTCACCATATCAACTTTATATATATACAATTTAAACTATTACTTCCCATAAATATTGTACTCAGGCTCATCCACGCCATCTGTTCCGGCATAGTATGACATCTCCACCTCGTTGAGTCCTTTTTTCTTGTCAAGAATCACATTGTACTGGGATGAATATATTACATCTCCATTTTTATTAAATCTGTATTCAATATTCACTCCCTCTTTGCCTTTTAATGCCTTTCTTGGAATCTTTGCAAGGAAGATACGCTCACTGTCGGAAATCTTCTTCACCTCGACTGCATCCACCCATTTGAAAAATACTGGTGCCGCCACTCTTGTATCATCCATGCTATAACTGTCGTAATCATAATAGGCTGTGTCTTTATCTTCTGTATCCTTTAACACATGATAGCCCATCTGTATGCTGTCCACGCCATCAAGACCGGTATCATTGTTGTTATAGCTGCCCGAATCGTAAGGCGAATATACATATAAAAGGATAAGCTGTGAGCTCTTTACCTCATCTATGCTATCCCTGAATAAATGTGCAGCCTTTATATGAGATACATTGAGCTGTCTTAAGCTGTCATTTGTCTCACCTGTCAGCTGTCTTGCATACATGGTGACCATACCCTTATTTTCCATAAAGTCCGCATCTGCCGCAAGCGCCGGGGATGCATCCGTGGAAAGTGACATCAGATATTTGTAGTCTGTATCCTCCATACATACTGTATTGTACCTTGCAACCAGATAATCAGGCCTTGCAAATGCAAGCACAAGATAACATACCCCGATTACTATTATTCCGTACCGAAATAGCGAAAAAGCAGGCTTACATATAGATAAAATCACTCCGAGCATAAACAGCGCTATCACTCCAAGTGCCCAGAACACACAAAGCCTGGTGGCTGTCAGCCCGTACTCTGACACATACAATCCCATACGGTATGCACTTGATGCAATCATGATATATGTGCATAAAGTTATTAAAATTAAAAATGCATTTAATATTTTATTCCTTCTGAACAATCCACTTCCGAGCAATACGATAATCACATTAAGTATACACACGAAAAGCAGCTGGAAAAAGCCTTCTCTCGCGTACCTGGCGTAGGTATAGCCGCTTGGAAGCTGCATAAGTCCCCCGAACAGATACACAATCTGTATAAAACAGAAAAATACATATACCACTGATATAGTTGCAGCTACAGTGATACCGATTGCAGCCGGAAATGCCGGAGTCTCAACCGGTGCATCCGATATACGCTTCTTGCTCAGATACTTTATACCACAGTACGATGAGAAAAGCGCAAATACAAAAAGAAATACAACCTTGCTCACTGTAAAGAAATTGATATCAGCAAATATTTTCTTTATTACTGAGGCAAAAACCGCATCCGCAGAGCACAGCAGCACCACTATCAGCACAACCAGAGGAAAGGCAATTGCTATTCCGATAAACACATAAAGCATTCTGTGTTTTTTCACATGTCCCGCTGTGGCAGTTGCATTTGCACTGTCACCGACCACACTTTCACTGCCCATATTGTCACTATCCATGCGCTCATTTCTCATATAGTCAGCAATATCCATAAACGGCTCAGCTATACACCCAATCGCTCCAAACACTGCCTGAAATGCCGCAGCGATATACTTTATAAGTCCCCACTGTCTGTCATTACAGAAATTGTGAAGCAGCATAAAAACAAGAAACACAAGTATCCAGCAAAAATTAAATCCTTGTATAATTTTATTACCGGTCAAGCCTGACGAAAGACCTGTAAGTATCATCATCACACTGTACCATACAGTGAGCGGCTTTGCCTCTATATGAAGTATCTTCATACAATACAGGCTGTATACTCCTGTGACGATTGCAAACAACGTAACAAGTATTCCACCTGTATTCTCATACAGGAAAATGGTGTACAGCAGCGCATATATTATCGTAGGTATACATAGCCTGCCAAAGAAATCCGCATTTCTCCTGCTTTGCTCACGCCGTCTTTGCTCCGCTTCCTGCTGCATCTTCTGCAGTTCAATACCCGACATCCCCATATGTGGCTGTGAAGACTGTGGCGTGTTCTGTGAAAACTGTTGGGGATTCATGCCCCCGATATTATTATTGTCCATAGCTACCTCCTTACTCTCTATGTATTTATTTTCTCATATTTTTCACTTACCGGCAAGCTAATTGTACTACACAGTTTTCAGTTTTGCAATAACTTTTTATCGCATCTCGATAAATTAGTTGTAATCGTTATAAATGTCACATTAAAAATGGTGAAATGTAGAGCGAGAGTCCCGTTTGTAACCCAAGAGTCTCTCTTTGTAAATGAAAATCTCATTTTGTAAACGAGATTCCCGCTTTGTAAACGAAAATCCCGTTTTGTAAGCGAATTTCCCAGATTTTCATTTGTACATTGACATGTTATAATACGTTCAGCAATAAATTTGCACACGACAATAAGGAATCAATTCCCGTTCGAAATTTTTGTATTCGGAGAATCCATCCCTGTTTTGAAGTTATTCTGCTGTCATTGTTCTGGCGGCACTTTGCAAATTTATCTGTTACTTTTTGAGAAGTTTAGGCTTTAAGATGATGTTTTCGGCGGCAACCGGTTTACATCCAAGTTTCTTAAGTATATCTTCTCCGTAATAAAAGCTGAACGTTTCGTATGGGCTACGGTTGTTCAGCTTTTTCCTTTTATAGGAATTGATATGATCCATCATCAGAAAAATATCTTTCTGTGTAAGATCATCAAAGCTGCTTCCTTTTGGCAGAATGCGGCGAATCAATTCATGGTTCACTTCGCAGGCTCCTTTTTGATAAGGTGCACTTGGATCACAGTAAAATACATTCGTTCTGTTGCATGGAATCGCATCACGTTTTTCGATCGCTTTTGGATTTGAAAACTCACTTCCGTTGTCTGTGAGAATAACTGGGAATAAACGCGAAAAATCTTTGCTTCCAAGTACTTTATCCAGCAGATTTATAATCTGTATGACAGATGCTGAGGTATTTGAATCTCTCAAAAATGCAAGCATTAAACTGGTTTCAACGAAATGTATGGTAAGCAGACATTTGCCCCCCACACGTCCGATAACACTGTCCATCTGTATAACAGTAGACTCCGGATTACTTTCAAGAAACTTCTGGAAATCGCTATAGTTTCTACCAATACGACATCCTCTGTCAACCTTGAACTCAGGCTGTTTGTAACGAGGACGATATTTCACCTTACGAGGCAGGTCGATGTTCCGTATATCAAAAAGCTGGGCATCAACATAATTATACAATGTTTTTTCGCTGCACATGATTTCATCTACATGCTCTATGTAAATCTGATGAAGTGACTGTCCATTTTTGACCAGCGGGCTTATGATTCCATTTATCCTTGCTATATCATCCTCATTGGATAAAATGCCCGTTCTGGATTCTGAAATAGACTGATGTGCCATCTCATGAGCATCTGACGGATCATAAATGCGTTTTAACAAGGTGCATTTAGAAAGCTGGCTGCAGCCATTACATACATATGGCGGTTTTGTTTTAACAGAACAGATATCCTCTGCAAAATCCAGGCAGTGCAATGTACACTCGGAACATAGACTACATTTATACGCTGATTGATGCGTACAACTGTTTCCGCACAGCTTTTTGGCTTTGCATGTACTGCGATATTTACATGGATTATAAGGATATCCCGGACGACCACTTTTCTTATCATAGGAATGCTTTTTTATTTCCTTTGCAATCGTGGTACGATCCTTGCCTAATTTATTTCCTATAACTCCAAAGGAGACATTCTCCTGAAGGAGTTGTGCAATAACTAATCGATCTTCATATGTTAAAAACTTTGACATGGTAGCTCCTTTCCAGCCGCCAGAAATCAAAGCATAGCAAAAAAGAGACCAACAATCCAGTCAGTCTCTTGAATTTGTAAAGGAAAATCCATACCCTTCCTTTGCACTCATTACTATTAACTTTTTAAATCAGTCTGAGATGTGGGTATGGAATCTCAGATTACAATTGACGGTCACATTAAAAATGAGGAAATAGTAACCTGAGACGCGTAGAAAAAGTTGTTTGAAAATGTTAAGGCTTACTGATAAAACAAAAAATCGCAGATACCATATTATGATATCTGCGACTTTACTTATCTTATTTTCTCCTAAAGACACTCCAATGGATAATGACTGAATACAGTCATAGAGTTTTATTTTAAACTACTGCTGCACATTAAACGCTTTAATTCCCGGATAAACTGCGCTCTTTCCCAGTTCCTCTTCAATTCTTAAAAGCTGGTTATACTTTGCAACACGCTCTGAGCGCGAAGGTGCACCTGTCTTTATCTGGCATGTGTTGAGTGCCACCGCAAGGTCTGCAATTGTTGTGTCGGCAGTCTCCCCTGAGCGGTGTGAGCTGATTGCTGTATAGCCTGCCTTGTGTGCCATCTTGATAGCCTCAAGAGTCTCTGATACTGAACCGATCTGGTTTAATTTAATCAGGATTGCATTTCCTGCTCCAAGGCTTATTCCCTTTGCAAGTCTCTCAGTGTTTGTTACGAACAGGTCATCTCCCACAAGCTGTACCCTATCGCCCAGACGCGCAGTAAGCTTCTGCCAGCCTTCCCAGTCCTCCTCATCAAGACCATCCTCGATTGATATAATAGGATATTTGTCACAAAGCTTTGCCCAGTGCTCTATAAGCTCCTCTGAGGTGTACTCTGTGCCGGCCTTTGGCAGCTTGTAAAAGCCCTTGCCCTTTTCACTCTTCCACTCTGATGATGCGGCATCCATGGCAATCTTGAAATCCTTGCCCGGCTCATAGCCTGCCTTCTTTACAGCTTCAAGAATTGTCTCGATAGCCTCCTCGTCAGATTTGAGTGCCGGTGCAAATCCACCCTCGTCACCGACTGACGTTGCAAGACCGCGCTCCTTTAATATGGCTGCAAGTGCATGAAATACCTCCGCACACCATCTGAGACACTCCTTGAAGGAAGGCGCACCTACCGGCATAATCATAAACTCCTGCACGTCAAGTCCTGATGAGAGTGCATGACAGCCACCGTTTACAATGTTCATCATAGGTACAGGAAGTCTGTTTCCCGAGATACCACCTAAAACTCTATAGAGAGGAATATCAAGTGATACAGCTGCTGCCCTCGCACACGCAATTGATACAGCAAGAATGGCATTAGCTCCAAGCTTAGACTTGTCCTTTGTGCCATCTGCCTCTATCATAGCCGCATCTATTGCATAGATATCACTTGCGTCCATACCTGTCAATGTGTCGTTGATTACAGTATTTATATTTTCTACTGCCCCGGTAACACCCTTGCCCAGATATCTGCTCTTGTCTCCGTCACGAAGCTCAAGTGCCTCGAACTCTCCTGTTGAAGCTCCTGATGGTGCTGTGCCTCTTGCAACAGTTCCGTCAACCAGATACACCTCTGCCTCAACTGTAGGATTTCCTCTGGAATCAAGTATTTCTCTGCCCACTACCTTTTCGATTTCTAAATAATTCATTATGAACCTCCTTATGTTTTTTCTGATTCAATTTTATCCTACAATACAGTTTCTCTATGTCATGATTGTAGGATTGAATGCAAGCATGCATCGATGATACCTTTTGACCCTTTAATCATAAAAATACATATGTGAAAGCCTGCCGCATATGCATATATTTATAAATAAAGAAAAATGCTACACAGTTAGTTTAATCTAACTAATGTAGCATTTCAATAGTTCATAATGATAATATTTCCCAATTATAGAAATATTATGTTCTAACATATCATTTTAAATGGGCTGTAATCGTTGCTGGTCACACTGTTAGGTGTGAACAGTAACCATCTTTAACAGCAACTATCTCTCTGCCTCAATCTCACGCGCAACATACACGCCGCTTGCCGACGCATGTGAAAGTGAATGTGTCACACCGCTTCCGTCTCCGATGATGTAAAGTCCCTTATATTTGCTCTCAAGCTTATCGTTAAGCTCTACCTCCATGTTGTAGAACTTGACCTCTACGCCGTAAAGCAGGGTATCGTCATTTGCAGTTCCCGGTGCTATCTTGTCGAGCGCGTAAATCATCTCAATGATTCCGTCCAGGATTCTCTTTGGAAGCACTAGGCTTAAGTCTCCCGGTGTAGCTGAAAGTGTAGGAGTAACGAGTCCTTCCTCAATACGCTTCTCATTGCTTCGACGCCCTCTCACAAGATCACCAAAGCGCTGTACAATTACACCGCCACCAAGCATATTTGAAAGGCGCGCGATGCTCTCACCATATCCGTTGCTATCCTTGAATGGCTCTGAAAAATGCTTCGCAACAAGAAGAGCAAAGTTCGTGTTTTCAGTCTGCTTGTCTGCTCCCTCGTAGCTGTGTCCGTTTACTGTTACGATGCCGTTTGTATTTTCATTTACCACGATGCCATGCGGATTCATGCAGAAGGTACGCACATTATCCTCAAAAAGCTGTGTTCTGTATACAATCTTGCTCTCATACAGCTCATCTGTCAGATGTGAGAAAATCAGGGCCGGAAGCTCAACACGCACACCGATATCCACACGGTTTGACTTGGTTGGGATATCAAGGTCATTGCAGACCTTCTCCATCCACTTGCTTCCGCTTCTTCCAACTGAGATGATACAGTATCTGCTCTCATATGTGCTATCCGCTGTTTTTACTGCATATCCGGATACATTGTCTGTGTGAGCCTCTTGTAAACTGCAAGCATCAGCCCCTGCTGTATTCTCATCATACAGCACCTCTACCGACTCAACAGGTGTATCAAAATAAAAATCCACCTTATCCTTCAGATGTGCATACATATTTTCCAGAACAACATAGTTTATGTCAGTTCCGAGATGTCTGACCGATGCATCCAAAAGCTTGAGCTTATTCTGCATGCAGACCTTTTTGAGCTTTGTGCCGGCTGTAGAATAAAGCTTTGTGCCCTCACCGCCGTACTTCATATTAATCTCGTCAACATATTCCATCAGATCAATGGCCGGCTGCTTGCCGATATGCTCGTACAAGGTACCGCCAAAATCATTTGTGATATTATATTTTCCGTCTGAAAAAGCACCTGCTCCGCCAAAACCGCTCATAATAGAACAGCTCTTGCAGGAAATACAACTCTTTATTTTCTTTCCGTCGATAGGACATTTTCTCTTAGCAAGCTCATGTCCTGCCTCAAAAACCGCTATTTTGCAGTCAGGATTCTTCTCGATAAGCTCATATGCTCCGAAGATACCTCCCGGTCCTGCTCCAATGATTATCACATCATAATTATTCATCTGTCAATTGCCTCCCATAATACGTTGCTGTTTGTACGCCCAAGGTGGCGCACGCCAATCACTTATGATACTATATTTTCTCCATTATCGCAAGAGCAATCTCTATATTCCAGCAAATCTCCCGGCTGACAGTCAAGTGCTTCACATAGCTTTGCAAGCGTGGATACCTTGATTGCCTTTGCCTTGCCGTTTTTTAAAATTGATATATTTGCCATGGTGATTCCCACACGCTGCGACAGCTCCGTAACACTCATCTTTCTCTTTGCAAGCATTACGTCTATGTTAAAAATAATCTCGCCTTCCATGTATCTCTCCCGCTCAAATAAAACTGTAGCGCACACGCTATATTGTCAAATCACTCTGCTCCTGCAGATCTGCGGCCTTTACCACAAGATGTGACAAAACCGCCGCCACGACCGATGCCACAACACAGGCAAACACTATGAACACAAGAGCCAGTATCACCCCCGGATGATTCACATATATCCTCCACATGCAGACATTCACAACAAAAAAATACAATGCATCAAACAGAATTATTTTCGATGCCAGCTTTATATGTCTCGCATTCTCCAAGGAAAACGACCTGTCTTTTCCGATATTCACAGCTACGCACCAGCCCAGATACAATATAACATAGCACGGAATTGCACTGATGATAAACAGAACAAGCCATGGTATATACATATCAGAAATCTGCGAATCAGGCGCAATAAGCACATGCCCTATCCATGGTATGGCAACCGCACAGACCACTAATCCGCAAAGTGCTACCGCTATTATTACTATCTTTAACCATTTTTCAAGTTCTTTTTGTCTCATTTATTCACCTTGCTTCTCATTGAGAAGTCCATACTCTGCAAGAAGCTTTTTTTGATACTCCTTATCCTTTGAAGCTTTCTGCAATTCATCATATTTGCCTTCGGACAATAAAATCTGATTTAGCTGGTTAATCAATTCTATTCCTTGTTCTAAGCCTTGTTCTAAGCCTTGTTCTAAGCCCTGTTCTAAGCCTTGTTCTAAGCCCTGTTCTAAGCCTTGCTTTATTCCTTGTTCTAAGCCTTCCTCGATAGCATCAG